>OOBN01000066.1_pt1 | contig 111908 bp, 102 predicted proteins | sample 1671091 | NCBI WGS metagenome assembly OOBN01 (sample SAMN06348121, study PRJEB24527) | human gut metagenome | biome: human gut; feature: ankylosing spondylitis patient; material: feces | host: Homo sapiens | place: China | collected 2015-10 | reverse complement strand
GAATGCGGTCCGCCGGGCTTGCCGTTTCGGATGGTCAGCTGATCTGGCCGGAGGGAGTGCAGGATAGGGAGATGCTGACAGGAATCGAACTGTCACCCGAATGAGACAATTTTGCTGTTAGTCGAGCTCTATTTCCGGACTCTGTGATTCGCTCACTGCCATAGGACCAGCCGCTGTAAGTTACATGAGAACCGTCGGCACTAATCACCCAGGCATCTTCCCCATCATATCCAAAGGTCGCAGAGAGTGTTACTTCTGCAATTACTTTGCCATCTGATTTATAAGTTTGAATTAAATCAGCACCTTTTGAATGAGCCCGCATCAGAGAATCGTGAATGATAAGCACCGTTTCAACTTGAATGTTACCGGAATCTATATAGGAAACCTGAACATTCTGTTTCGTTTCAACTGCCGAAGCAGGCAATATTACACAGCATGCCAACAAAAGCACACTCATCAGAGCACTTATTTTCTTTTTCAAATTACTCACTTGGCAGCTCCTCCTCTGCATAAACAACTAAACGTTCTGTAACTTCAACTTGATGGCGGTGCGTTGCCAACCAGCCCACCGAGATACAAAGTGCCACAACTACCGCCGCAATTACGCCCGCCAAGATTCGTCTGCCCAGCTTCCGCCGCCGTCTCCGGCGCTCCAGCAGCTCCGGGTCCAGTTCCTCCAGAAAGCACTGGGCCAGCTCCTCCGGCTCCCCCAGGCATCCGGCCACTTCATCGGGCGCGGCGTCGGGCTTGCCCTGAAGGAAATCGTCGGCCATCCGCCGGGCCTGGGCCAAAAACCGCTCCCGGTCCTCCCCGGGACAGTCCAGACAGCGCTCCAGGGCGCGGAAGTAGTCCTCCATGGTGCTCCAGGTCTTCATGCTCCCTTCCCCCCTTCCGTCAGGCCCAGGATCTGGTCCACTGCACCGGTGTACCGCCGGTATTCCCGAATCAGAGCGTTCAGATACTCCTCCCCCTCCGGGGTGATGGCAAAGTAGATCCGGGCCCGGTTGTCCTCGCTGACCACCTTCCCCTGCTCCTCCACATAATTAAAGTCCTGGAGGCGGTGGATGGTCAGGTAGAGGGTATTGAAGGTAATGACCCCCTGGCTGAGCGCCTCGATCTCGCTCATCATCTCATAGGTGTACATGGGCCGCCGGCGCAGGAGAAACAGCACCAGCATCTCAGTCGTCGCCTTTTTTAAGGATTCCCGGAACCCCTCCGGGGTCCCGCTTCGCTTTGCGGCTTTTTCCATAAATACCACAACCTTTTTCTGAGCTCAATATCATTATAAAACAAATTATTTTTTTGTCAACATATTTTTCATTGACATGTATTATTTTTTATGATATATTCAGGTCACAGAGAGGTCTCCCGGGTATCTGATCAGGAGGTGTATTCCTATGGACCGCCGATGAAACCAAATAAGACTATGTCATTTCCTTTACACCCAATATCTAAATAAGATTGAGGAGGAATTTCAGCATGAACATGAAAAAATGGAGCGCGGGCGTAATGGCCGCCGCAATGGCGTTCTCCCTGGCTCTTCCCGCAGGGGCAGCCGCCGACCTTGAAGCAATTCAGCCGCTTGCCTCTTATGACGACTCACAGGATTCTCCCCACAAGACCGTCTATGCAGGCGATTATACCTATGATTGCTATGCGACTCTTTATTATGGGTCCAGCAGCAAAGCCTGCCTGTGGCTGGTAGAAAACGACCGTCAGGACGGGCCTGTTTCTTTACGCGCCTACCTATATGAAAATGGCACCGCCATTGGTGATAGCGGTTGGGACGACAGCAATTCTTATATTCATTTCGTAAACACAAAAAATTACTCAATTTCTGGTAATTTGAAAGCAGACGGTGAATACCGGGCTTACTATGACGAGAGCCTGACTGATTATTCTGCAGGCCGTTCCAAGCCGTCGGAGCTTTACTATCCCGGACGTTCTTCTCAACAAGATGCCATCACCAGTTACCCCACCAACAGCGCCGGTGAAACCTACGGCTCTTATCTTGACCGCCATACTGTGGGCTACGCCCCTGAACTGATCGAAGCCAAAGGCGAAAACGGAGTCTACGGCTATGTCCGCCTGGAGGATTTTGCCCCTGAACTGGACTCTCTGGGCGAGATTCAGCTTTGGCAGGACAAGGTAAACGAGGACAACATGATCCCTCTATACGACTTGAATGGCAACATAATTGGCGAGTATGCACTGGGTACCACTCAGGAGCAGGAAGAGATTGACCCGGCTATTCTAGCGGACATCTATGAGATCACCGGCGGCGTGATGCCCATGAGTTTGAATGAGTCTATCTCCCCCGCCTATGTGCCCGACGCATACCCCACAAACGCTCAGGGTCTGACCTACGGCTCTTATGCGGACCGGACTATGTACGGCTATGCCCCTGAACTGGTCAGCGTCCAGGGCGATGAGGGCAACTCCGGATACGTCCATCTAAATGAGTTCCGCACCGCTAAAACAGGCGACAGCCTAACCGTCTACGATTTGGACGGGAAACCGATTGATACGTTCTCCTGCACGGCCGGCGAAGTCTCCGAAGATCAGCTGGCCCAAATTGCTCAAATGGAACGGTGATTTTCCAAGTAACTGAATGACAGCTCCAGCGGACCGTCTCCCCCTGAGGCGGTCCGCTGCCCTTTCACCCCCGCCCCATGAAGGGAAAAAACGGGAAAAATATCCGTCCCCCCTTGCCATCCGCCCAGGGCTGTGGTAAAAATATCATTATAATAATGTATAAAACGAAGCAGGGAGGCAGAAAATCATGGACAGAAGCCGATTTTCCACCCATAAGCGCCCGGCGTTTCTTCTGGCCGGGGTCCTGCTGGTCCTTCTGGGCATTTTGGGGGGCTGGCATGTCCTCTCCCGTCAGGCCCAGTGGACGGTCCTGGACCAGGCCGCGCTGGAGAACGCCGGGGACGCGCACCTGCGCTCCCTCTCCCAGCAGGCGGAGCAGTGCGCCGGCGCCCACGACTTTCTCTGGACCGGGGAGCCGGTGGAGCTCACCAACCGCCTCTCCTCTGAGGCCCACGCCTTCCTGCCGGTGTGCGCCATCTCCCCCGCCGACGTCCCCAAGTACGGCGACGCCGCCTGGGAGATCGAGTTCTTTCTGCTCACCACCTGGGACGGGGACGAGCCCCCGGCCTGGGTTCCAAAGCTCTCCGTCTCCCAGTGGGAGCTGGAGCTGGACCCGGGAATCAACACCGGCCTGGCCGCCCCCGACTGGCGCCCCGCCGGCGGGGCGCGGTGGTACTCCCTCACCCAGGCGGACGCCTCCCTCTGGAATGAGGCCCAGAACGGGACCCCCGAAATCCGTTACAGCCTCCAGGCCGCCACCCTAGACTCCGACGGGCCGGACAATGCGCCCACCTCCGGCACCCTGTCTCTCTCCTTCACACTGGAGGGCGGCGGACAGGCCCAGTCCTACCAGTGCCGGCTCCCCTTTGACTATCTCTCCAGCGCCGCGTGACGCCCAGGGCCCGGACGGGTTCTCCCCTGTCCGGGCCCGGAAAAAATATCTGGAAACCCCCTTGCAATCCGGTTTCGGCTATGGTATAGTAAGAAAGTAAATTATGGTAGTATTGGCTAGAGTGGGGTTTCGGCTCCGCTCTTTTTCCTTGACTAAAGGGCCGGGACCGGCACAGGAGGCATGTATGGCAAAGGTAACCGACGCGGTGGCCCAGCTGGCCCTCCCCTATGTGGAGGCGGCGGGCTGCACCCTCTGGGATGTGGAGTATGTGAAGGAGGCCGGGGAGTGGTTCCTGCGGGTCTATATCGACAAGGCGGACGGGGTGTCCATTGAGGACTGCGAGGCGGTCTCCCGCCCCCTGTCCGACAAGCTGGACGAGGCCGACCCCATCGAGGGGAGCTACACCTTCGAGGTGTCCTCCGCCGGGGCCGACCGGGTGCTGAAAAAGCCCGAGCACTTCGCCCAGTTCCAGGGGGCCGAGGTGGAGGTCCGCCTGTACCGGGCCCGGGACGGCCGAAAGGATTTTATCGGGCTGCTCCAGTCCTGGCAGGACGGGGACGTGACCCTGGAAGTGGGCGGCGCGCCCATGGTCTTTACCAAGCAAGAAGTAGCCCAGGTGCGGCTGTACCCCCGCTTCTGAGGCAGTTTAGGAGGAAACATTCGTGGCTAAGAAGACGACCAAGAAAGTCAACAACAACGAGCTGGACGGTCCCGAGTTTTTCGCCGCCATCGCTCAGATCGAGCAGGAAAAGGGAATCAAGCCCGGCTATATGATGGAGAAGATCACCCAGGCCCTGGTCTCCGCCTACCGCCGGGACCACGAGGGCGTGGGCGACAACCTGGTGGTGGACGCCAATCCGGAGACCAACACCGTGCGCATGTTCCTGAAAAAGGACGTGGTGGAGGAGGTAGACAACCCCGCCACCGAGATCAGCCTGGCCGAGGCCCAGGCCGCCCTCCCCCGGGCCCAGCTGGGGGACGTGGTCCGCATTGAGATCAAGCCCAAGAGCTTTGGCCGCATCGCCGCCCAGACCGCCCGCCAGGTCATCATCCAGGGCATCCGGGAGGCGGAGCAGGGCATGGTGTACGACGAGTTCTCCTCCAAGGAGCACGAGCTGCTCACCGGCGAGGTCACCCGCATCGACCCCCGCACCGGGGCTGCCACCCTGCGCATCCGCTCCGGCTCTGAGTTCACCGACGCCTATCTGGGCCCCAACGAGCAGGTGAAGGGCGAGCACTATGTGGAGGGCCAGCGGCTGAAGGTGTACATGGTGGAGGTCCGCAAGGCCACCAAGGGCCCCCAGGTCCTCATCTCCCGCACCCACCCCGGCCTGGTGAAGCGCCTCTTTGAGCTGGAGGTGCCCGAGATCTTCGACGGCACCGTGGAGATCAAGTCGGTGGCCCGTGAGGCGGGCTCCCGCACCAAGCTGGCGGTGTGGTCCGCCGACCCCAACGTAGACCCCATCGGCGCCTGCGTGGGTCCCCGGGGCCAGCGTGTGAACACCATCGTGGAGGAGCTCAAGGGCGAGAAGATGGACATCATCAAATACTCCGAGGATCCCGCCGAGTACATCGCCGCCGCCCTCTCCCCCGCCGACGTGATCAGCGTGGATCCCCTCCCCGACGGCAAGAGCTGCCGGGTGGTGGTCCCTGACGACCAGCTCTCCCTGGCCATCGGCAAGGAGGGCCAGAACGCCCGGCTGGCCGCCAAGCTCACCGGCTTCAAGATCGACATCAAGCCCGCCTCCGCCCCCCTGGAGCCCATTGAGGAGCCCGAGGAGGATTTATTTGCAGAGGAGGCCCCGGCGGACGAGGCCGAAGCGCCCGTGGAAGAGCCTGTCGAGAACGAGACCGCTGAGGCTCCGGAAGAAATTTAATCTTACAGAGTGAAGAGTTGAGCGTGGAGAGTGAAGATATCTCCTATCTCCTATCTCAACTCTCCACTCTTCACTCTCAACTCTAACCAAAAGGGTGGTGCGGAACGTGCCCAAGAAAATACCCATGCGCCAGTGCGTCGGCTGCCGGGAGATGAAGCCCAAGAAGGAGCTGATTCGGGTGGTCAAGTCTCCGGAGGGGCAGGTCTCCCTGGACTTCCGGGGCAAGCTGCCCGGCCGGGGGGCCTATGTGTGCCCCGATCCGGCCTGTCTGGCCAAGGCGCGAAAGTCCAAGGCCCTGGAGCGCGCCTTCTCCGCCCCCCTCCCCCCTGAGGTGTGGGAGGCCCTGGAGGAGCAGATGAAGGAGGTGCCCACAGATGCCCAATGACCCCATTCTCCACATGCTGGGACTGGCCCGTAAGGCCGGCCGCCTGGAGATCGGCGAGGAGCCGGTGGGGGCCGCCTGCCGCGCCAGGCAGGCCAAGCTGGTACTGCTGGCCTGTGACGCGGCCTCCAACACCTTCCGCCGGGCCGCCCACTTTGGCGAGGCGGGCAACGTGCTCTGGCTGGAGGTCCCCTTTACCAAGGCGGAGCTGGGCTTTGCCCTGGGCCGGGGCAGCTGTGCCATGTTGGCCCTGACGGACGTGGGCTTCGCCTCCTCCCTGGTGCAGAAGCTCTCCGCCCGGGACCCGGAGAAGTACGGCCCCGCCGCCCAGCAGCTGAAGGCGAAGGCAGACAAGACCCTCCAGCGGCAGAGAGAGAAGCGCCAGCACGAGAAGAACCTGCGGGAGGGGAAACAGAGAAAACCCTGGGCGGTCCCTCCGCCGGAGCAGGAGAAACCCTCCGCCCCCAAGAAGCCCAAGGCCGCCCGGAAGTCCTCCGGCCCGGCCCGGGGTACTCCCGGCAAGCGGGAGGACGGTCCCAAACGCTCTGCCCGCCCCAGCGGTCTTTCCAAGGCCGGTCCCGGCGGCCGTAAGCTGTCCGGCAAGTTCCGGCATCATCCCTAAGAAACGAGGTGGCTCCCCATATGATGATAAAATATCCCATTCACAAGGTTGCCAAGGATTTCAAGCGGGGGTCCAAAGAGCTCCCTTCCAAGGAGATCATGGACATTCTGACCCAGTACGGCCATCCCCCCAAGAACCATATGCAGCCCCTGACCGACCAGGAGCTGTCCATCGTGTTTGAATATCTGACCCAGCACAACCAGGTGGACTCCATCGAGTCCATCTACGCCGACGTGTACCACGAGCCGGCCGCCGCCAAGAGCGCCGCTCCCGCCCCCAAGCAGCCCGCTCAGGGCCAGCAGCAGGCCAAGAGCGCCAACAGCCAGCCGGCTAAGCAGCCCGCCCAGAACCAGAGCGCCGCCAAGCCCGCCGCTCAGAGCGCCAAGCCCCAGGGCCAGGCCCAGGCGCCCGCCTCCAATAAGCCCGCCTCCAATAAGCCCGCCTCCCGCACCCCCGCCAAGAAGGTGGTGGACACCCGGGGCGGCCAGGCGGTAAACCTGGAGAAGTACGACGAGCGGCTGGAGAACTTCACCACCGAGCGCCAGCAGCAGGGCGGCGGCAAGCAGAAGTTCCAGGGCCGCAACGCCCAGCGCCAGCGGGGCCGTCAGCAGGGCCCCGGCAACAAGCGCCGCCAGGAGGAGGCCGAGAAGATGCGCCGCCTCCAGCTGGAGATCGCCAAGAAGGCCCCCGTGAAGGTGATGATCCCCGACGAGATCGGCGTGGGCGAGCTGGCCTCCCGCATGAAGAAAACCGGCGCCGAGGTGGTCAAGACCCTGATGAAGATGGGCGTCATGGCCTCTCTCAGCGAGATCATCGACTACGACACCGCCGCCCTGGTGGCCATGGAGCTGGGCTGCAAGGTGGAGAAGGAAGTGGTGGTCACCATCGAGGAGAAGCTCATCGACACCACCGAGGACAAGGAGGAGGACCTGATCCCCCGCGCCCCCGTTGTGGTGGTCATGGGCCACGTGGACCACGGCAAGACCTCTCTGCTGGACTATATCCGCCACGCCAACGTGGTCTCCGGCGAGGCCGGCGGCATCACCCAGCACATCGGCGCCTATCAGGTGGACGTGGGCGGCAAGCCCGTCACCTTCCTGGACACCCCCGGCCACGAGGCCTTTACCGCCATGCGCGCCCGGGGCGCCATGGTCACCGACATCGCCATCCTGGTGGTGGCCGCCGACGACGGCATCATGCCCCAGACCGTGGAGTCCATCAACCACGCCAAGGCTGCGGAGATCCCCATTATCGTGGCCATCAACAAGATGGATAAACCCACCGCCAACCCCGACCGCATCATGCAGCAGCTCACCGAGTACGAGCTGGTGCCTGAGGAGTGGGGCGGCGAGACCATCATCTGTCCCATCTCGGCAAAAACCGGCATGGGCATCGACAACCTGCTGGACATGGTGGTCCTCACCGCCGAGATGCGGGAACTGAAGGCCAACCCCAACCGCTCCGCCCACGGCGCGGTCATTGAGGCCCGGCTGGACAAGGGCCGCGGCCCCGTGGCCACCCTGCTGGTGCAGAACGGCACCCTGAAGCAGGGCGACGTGATCATCGCCGGCACCGCCGTGGGCCGTGTCCGCGCTATGACCAACGACAAGGGCCAGAAGGTCACCGAGGCCGGCCCCTCCGTCCCCGTGGAGATCATCGGCATGGGCGAGGTGCCTGAGGCGGGCGACGACTTCCACGCCGTGGCCGACGAGCGCATGGCCCGGGAGCTGGCCGAGCAGCGCAAGGCCGAGCAGAAGAACGCCCTGAACAGCAATGTGGGCAAGGTCACCCTGGAGGACCTGTTCAGCCAGATTCAGGCCGGCGAGATGAAGAACCTGAACGTCATCGTCAAGGCCGACGTCCAGGGCTCCGCCGAGGCGGTGAAGTCCTCCCTGGAGAAGCTGTCCAACGAGGAGGTCCGGGTGCGGGTCATCCACTGCGCCGTGGGCGCCATCAACGAGTCCGACGTGATGCTGGCCACCACCTCCGGCGCCATCATCGTGGGCTTCAACGTACGGCCTGACGCCAACGCCAAGGAGAGCGCCGCCCGCAGCCACGTGGATATGCGCATGTACCGGGTTATCTACGACGCCATCAACGAGATCGAGGCGGCTATGAAGGGCATGCTCACCCCCAAGTTCAAGGAGGTGGACCTGGGCCGGGCCGAGGTGCGCAACGTGTTCCGCATCACCGGCGTGGGCATGGTGGCCGGCTGCTACGTGCTGGACGGCAAGATGCAGCGCGGCGCCCAGATGCGCCTGCTCCGGGACAACATCGTCATCTACGATGGCGCCATCGCCTCCCTCCAGCGGTTCAAGGACTCCGTCAAGGAGGTGGCCGCCGGCTATGAGTGCGGCATTACCTTTGAGAAGTTCCAGGACATCAAAGAGGGCGACATCGTGGAGGCCTATATCATGGAGCAGATCGAGGTCTGATTTTAATGCAGAAGGCAGAATGCAGAATGTCCTTCACCAGACCCCATTTTGATGTTCAATAACCCCAACAGCAGGGCGGGCGGTTTCGCCCGCCCCGCTTCTTTTGCAGAAAACAAAAATTACAACAAAGGGAGCATACTTATGGAAAAAGCCATTCGACGTTATTGGCCTGTTTTCGTACTGCCGACCCTCATCGCCTTTATTATTGGCTTTGTCTGGCCGTTTATCTGGGGTGCAGGGCTGTCGTTCTGCAAGTTCACCACCGTCAAAAATGTGCAGTTTGTGGGCTTAAGCAACTACGCAATGATTTGGTCGGATAACACCTTCACCCATGCGTTCTGGTTCACAGCGGCGTTCACCGTCGTGTCCACCCTGCTGATCAACGTGCTGGCTTTTGCCATCGCGCTGCTTCTCACCCGCGGTATGCACGGCACCAACGCTTTCCGCACCATCTTCTTCCTGCCGAACCTGATCGGCGGCATCGTGCTGGGCTATATCTGGCAGATCCTGCTCAACGGTCTGCTGTCCTCCTGGGGTAAGTCGCTGCTGGCGCTGAATGCCACCTACGGCTTCTGGGGTTTGATCATCCTGATGTGCTGGCAGCAGATCGGCTACATGATGATCATCTATATTGCCGGTTTGCAGAATGTGCCTGTGGATCTGGTAGAGGCCGCACGCATTGACGGTGCAACAAGCAGCCAGATTTTGTTCAAAATCAAAATCCCGATGGTTATGCCCAGCGTGACGATCTGCACCTTCCTGACGCTGACGAACTCCTTCAAGCTGTTCGACCAGAACCTCTCGCTGACAGCCGGTGAGCCTGCAAAGCAGTCCATGATGCTGGCCTACAACATCTACGACACGTTCTACGCACGCTCCGGACCCCAGTGGAAGGGCATCGGTCAGGCCAAGGCCGTCGTTTTCTTCCTGTTTGTGGTCGTTATTTCGTTGCTCCAGCTGCATTTTACCCGCTCTAAGGAGGTGCAGGCATAATGGGTGCTACTAAAAAAGACCGCCGCATCAACGCGGTACTGTCCGTTCTGTTCACGATCCTGTGCATCGCCTGGCTGTACCCGGTGTTCATGATTTTGATGAACTCCCTCAAGACCGAGCGCGCCATCACGACGAGCCACGCCTTTGAGCTGCCGAACGCCGAGACCTTCGTCGGCCTGAAAAACTACATTTATGGCATTCAGGAAATGGACTTTTTGTCCTCTTTCTGGTATAGTTTTGTTATCACGGTTTCGTCTGTGGCACTGATTTTGCTGTGCTGCTCCATGTGCGCATGGTATATCACCCGTGTGCAGAACACCTTGTCCAAAGGTATGTACTATCTGTGCGTATTCAGCATGATTGTCCCCTTCCAGATGGTCATGTTCACACTGGCAAAAACTGCTGATACCTTAAAGCTGAATAACCCCTACAACATCTGCATCATCTATCTGGGCTTCGGCGCGGGACTTGCGGTGTTCATGTTCACCGGCTTTGTAAAATCCATGCCGATTGCTATTGAAGAAGCCGCTATGATCGACGGCTGCAATCCCATCCAGATTTTCTTCAAGGTCGTCTGCCCGATTTTGAAGCCGACGATGATCTCTACCGCCATTTTGGAAACCATGTGGGTCTGGAACGACTATCTGCTGCCCACGCTGGTGCTGGACATCAAGACCTACCGCACGATTCCTATGGCGATCCAGTATTTCCGCGGCAGCTACGGCAAGGTGGAGATGGCACCCATGATGGCCTGCATCATGATTACGGTGTTGCCTGTTATCGTGCTGTACCTGATCTGCCAGAAATATATTATCGATGGCGTGGTCGCCGGTGCTGTCAAGGGGTAAATTTGACACTTCTTCAAGAAAGAGGATTGGCAAATGACCATCAAAGACATCGCGCGGGAGTCCGGCTATGCGGTCGGGACCGTCTCACGAGCCCTAAATAACGCCCCCGGCGTCAGTGCAGAAACCCGTCAAAAAATATTGGAAATCGTAAACCGCCACAATTATGAACCGAACGCCAACGCCAAGCATCTGAAGCAGCAGGCCAACGATGGGATCGCACTGATTGTGAAAGGCACCCAGAATATGCTGTTTGCCGGCATTTTGGAACCGCTGCAGCAGATCATTGAGGAAAGCGGCTACGTTGCGACGGTCTACTATATTGACGAGGAAGCCAACGAGGTTGCGCAGGCCCGGCGCATATGCACAGAGCGCAAACCCCATGGTATATTGTTTCTCGGCTCAAATCCGGAATACTTCACGCCGGAGTTGGAGGCACTGGGTATCCCCTGCCTGCTGCTGACAAACAGCGCGGCATCCCTGCGCATCCGCAATTTGTCCAGCGTGTCCGTAGACGATATGGCTGCATCGGACACGATGATCGAATATCTGTACAAAAAGGGGCACCGCCGCATCGGAATCATCGGCGGCAAGCCCAATCTTTCCCGTCCAAGTCTCGCCCGTCTGGCCGGCTGTCAGGGTGCTATGCTGCGCCTTGGTCTGCCGTTTGACATGGAAAAGCAGTATGCGTATGCGCGGTTCTCGCTTTCCAGCGGGTATGAGGCAATGGAGTATCTCTTAAAGCACAGCCCCGACATTACGGCAGTGTTTGCCATGTCCGACCTAATGGCGCTCGGCGCAATTCGTGCGCTGCGAGATCACGGGCTGTGTGTGCCGCAGGATATTTCCGTCACAGGTTTTGACGGCATTGCGCTGGGACAGTACAGTGTGCCCCGGCTGACGACCATCCGGCAGAATATGGGGCAATTGGCGCAGCGTTCGGCGCGGATCCTGCTCCACAACATCCAAAAACCCGGCAATGCCGTGCACGAGATCGTCTCCTTCGATCTGACCGAAGGAGAAAGCGTGCGCGAACTGTGAACGAAAGACATCCCGGCTGCTTACTATCAAAAGAAAGAGGGGTTCTCTGATGAGAGCAAGCGGCATTCTAATGCCCATTTCAAGTCTGCCCTCGCCTTACGGTATTGGTACCATGGGTGCAGCCGCGCGCAGCTTTGTGGACTTTTTAGTCAAGTCCGGGCAGGCATACTGGCAGATTCTGCCTGTCTGCCCCACCAGCTACGGCGACAGTCCCTATCAGTCGTTCTCGACCTTTGCGGGCAACCCGTATTTTATCGATCTGGACGATCTGGCAAAGCAGGGACTGCTGCTGCCGGAGGAATATGCGTCCATCGACTGGGAATGCACCCCCGACTGCATCAACTACGGCGTCATGTACGAAAAGCGCTACGCAGTGCTGCGCTGTGCTGCCAAACGTCTGCTGGCAAAGCCCGGTGCCGACTACCGCCGCTTTGTGAAGGAAAACGACTTTTGGCTGCCCGACTACGCGCTGTTCATGGCGCTGAAGGACGCCCACAACGGAGTCTGCTGGCTGGAATGGGAAGAACCGCTGCGGCGTCGTGAGCCCGCTGCCCTGGCAGCAGCCCGGCAGCAGTACGCCGACGATGTGGCGTTCTGGCAGGCTGTACAGTTTATGTTCTACAGTCAGTGGCAGGCGCTGAAGCACTACGCCAACCAGCAGGAAATCCGCATCATCGGCGACCTTCCCATCTATGTGGCGCTGGACAGCGTCGATGTGTGGAGCTGCCCGCAGGAGTTCCAGCTCGACGAGAACCTGCTGCCCACCGAGGTGGCAGGCTGCCCGCCGGACGGCTTCTCCGCCACAGGCCAGCTGTGGGGCAACCCGCTGTTCGACTGGGACTCTATGGCCAAGACCGGCTACGCATGGTGGGTGCGGCGCATCAAACACATGTGCAGCATCTATGATGTGGTTCGCATTGACCACTTCCGCGGATTTGCGGGCTATTATGCTATCCCCTACGGGGAAGCAACCGCCCGGAACGGCCGCTGGCGCGAAGGTCCCGGCTATGCGCTGTTTGCTGCCATAAAGAAAAAGCTGGGCAGCCCGCGCATCATCGCCGAGGATTTGGGATTCCTGACGGAAGATGTCACTGCCCTGCTGAAGCAATGCGGCTATCCCGGCATGAAAGTGCTGGAGTTTGCCTTTGACAGCCGTGACGGCGGCGATTACCGCCCCCACAGCTACCCCAAGAACTGCATTGCCTATGTAGGCACCCACGACAACGAGCCTGTGAACGGCTGGATGGAAACCGCCGCCCCTGAGGACGTGGCGTGCGCCGTGCGTTACCTGAATCTGACGAAGAAAGAGGGCTATCACTGGGGCATGATGCGCGGCATCTGGTCCAGTGCTGCCGATCTGGCTGTTGTGCAGGCACAGGATCTGCTGGGCCTTGGGCATGAATCCCGCATGAACACGCCGTCCACTCTGGGCGGCAACTGGTGCTGGCGTGCCGAACCCGGTGTCTTTAACACGCGGCTGGCCAAAAAGCTGCACAGTGAAATGGAACTGTACGGACGTTTGCCGGAATGAAAACAGCCTTCGTGCTATGGTGTCGGCTCGTCCTCCGTGCAGGATCCGCTGCCTAAACACATAAAGGCTGCATTCAAATTATTCAACCGTTGTATCACACGATACAACGGTATTTTTATTGACAAAAAGTTCCTGCCGCTTAGCGCTGCTTTACCTTCTTCCGATAGGTTCATTCCCCATCTTGCTTTCTGCCGACGATCAAAATGCTGAAACTGCTGTCCCTGCGGCAAGGAGGGCGGCGGAGATTTTTTGCACGAAGGCGAGGGCTTTGGGGCCGTCGCCGTGGACGCAGACGGAATCGGCCTGCAGGGTTACGGTGCTGCCGTCGTCGGCCTGTACGGTACCATGCGCTGCCATCTGCAAGACCCGCGCAATGGCGGTATCCTCGTCCTCGATCATTGCGCCGGGAGCGCCGCGTGGCACAAGGCTGCCGTCGGCCTGGTAGCCGCGGTCTGCGAATACCTCGCTGGCAACGGGCAGTCCGATGGCGTTTGCGGCCTTGACCATCTCGCTGCCGGAGAGAGCCAGCAGCACAGCACCGGGAGCTGCAGCCTGCACAGCGCGGCAGATGGCCGCCGCCAGCACCGGATCCCTGGCGGCCATGTTGTACAGCGCGCCGTGAGGTTTGACGTGGTGCAGCGGTACGCCCGCCGCGTCGCAGAATGCCTTCAGCGCACCGATCTGGTACATCACGTCGGCCTCGGCTTCGGCGGGGGAAATTGCCATTCTGCGGCGGCCAAAGCCCTGCAAATCCGGCAGTCCCGGGTGTGCACCCACCTGCACGCCGTACCTTTTGCACAGCAGAACGCTCTTTTGCATTACGGACGGATCGCCCGCGTGGAACCCGCAGGCAATGTTCGCGCTGGTCACATAGGGCAAAATTTCGGCATCCATGCCGATGGTGTACGCGCCGAAGCTCTCGCCCAGGTCGCAGTTTAAATCAATGGACGGCATTGCAACATCCCCCTTAGTATTTCAGCAGTGTGTTTTTTACGTCGGTCACAAACATATACCCCGGCGCATGCGTGATGCAGAACTCCGGCTTCGAGTGCATGACCACGGCCTGGGGCGTGACCCCGCAGGGCCAGAAAACCGGTGTTTCGCCCGGACGAATCGTCACGGCATCGCCGTAATCAGGGTGGGCCAGATCGGTGATGCCGATGGCCTCCGGCGTGCCGATCTGCACCGGCGCACCGTGCACGCGGGGCATGCCCGCCGTGATGGCCACCGCCGCAGGCACCTGCGCGTGGGGAATCGGACGCATACTGACGACCATATTTCCGCTGAACACCCCCGCGGGCGTGCAGGGAATGTTGGTGTTGTACATCGGCACATTGACGCCTTCCTCGATCTGGCGCACCGGGATGTCCGCGTCCAGCAGCGCCGACTCAAAGGAGAAGCTACACCCGATGAGGAAGCTGACCAAATCGGACCGTTCCTCGAAATAGCGCAGCACATCGATGGTTTCCTCGGTCAATTCGCCGTTTCGGTAGATGCGGTAGCGCGGGATGTCCTGCGCAATATCGCTGCCCGGGGCAAATTGGGAGAAGCTGCGCTCCCCGGCATCGGCCACTTCCAGCAGCGGGCAGGCCTTGGGGTTGCGCTGGCAGAACAGCAGGAAATCCCACGCCAGTGCCTTTGGCAGGACCACCAGATTGCCCTGGGCGTAGCCGTCGCAGCAGCCTGTGGTCGGGGCATCCAGCTTGCCCGCGCGGATCAACGCCCGAATCTCAGCCGGGGGAAATGCGGAATAGTTCATAACGTGCACCTTCTTTTACAAGCGATCTCTTACCCGCTGCCACAGGGCCGCCTGCTGCCGGGCAGCCTGCACGGCCCGGGACGGCGTCACAAAGGTAAAGCATACCCGCTGCCCGGGGCGGAGCTGCGCCAGCGCGGGCAAGTCGGCAGAAATCACCGTGGCAATTTTGGCATAGCCGCCCGTGGTCTGGTGGTCGGCCAGCATGACAATGGGCTGCCCGTCGGCGGAGACCTGCACCGACCCGGGCACAATACCGTCGGAGAGAATATCCGCGCCGCGGCGCATTTGCAGCGGCGTGCCCGCCAGCTTGCAGGCCATACGGTCACAGTCCGGCGTCAGGGTATAGATACCGTGGATAAAATCCTGCCGGCCCTGCACGGTAAAGGCGGCGTCCTGCGGGCCGGGCACGGCGCGCAGCAGCGGCAGCATCTGCGTCCCCTGCACGCGCATGGGGTGCAGCCCGCCGCACACAGTCTTGTCCCGCAAGGGACGGTCCAGCCGTTTGGCAGTGATGGCCTGCCACAGCGCGGGGGTATCACATGAGCCTATGGGCAGGGTATCGCCCGCGGTCAGCTTGCGGCCCTCCAAGCCGCCGATGCCGCATTTTACATCGGTGGCGCGGCTGCCCAGCACGGGCGGGGTGGCAATGCCGCCGCCCACGGCCAGATAGCCACGCAGTCCTGTTTTTGCCGCCCCCATCTGCAGCACGCTGCCTGCTTTGGCAAGCAGCGGTGCGTAATAGGGTACGGGCGTACTGTCCAGCGCAGCAGGGCTTTCGGCCCCCGTCAGAGCAAAGACGGTGTCCGTTTCAAACCGCAGGGCCGCGCCGCGCAGGGTGCATTCCAGCACGGCTGCACCCGGGTCGTTGCCGACCAGCACATTGCCCAGACGGTAGGCGTATCCGTCCGCTGCGCCGCAGCTGCGGTAGCCCTGGGCAGCATAGCCCACGCGGCCCGCATCCTGCACAGTTGTAAGCGGGCCGGGGTCCAGTACGGTGATGCTCATGCCGTGCCCTCCTTTGCCGCCAGGGCTGCAAATTCCGCCGCGGTGATGGGTTCAAATTTTATGCGGTCCCCCGCCGTGTAGGGCAGTGCGCCCGATTCCGGGTCAAACAGTTTGCGCGGCGTGCGGCCGATGAGCTGCCAGCCGCCCGGGCTGGCAATGGGGTAAATGCCGGTCTGTTCGCCGCCGATGCCCACCGCCCCGGCCGGGATGGCCGTGCGCGGTGTGTTCAGCCGCGGGGTAAACAATCGTTCGTCCAGCCCGCCCAGGTACGGGAACCCCGGCAGGAACCCCAGCATATAAATGCGGTATTCCCGCCCGGTGTGCAGCGCGATGACTTCTGCTTCGGTCAGCCCCGCGTGCTTTGCCACAAAGGGCAGGTCGGGGCCGAAATCGCCGCCGTAGCATACGGGGATCGTGACCAGCCTCCCCTCCCCCGCCGCGGTGTCAGCGCCGTCAGCGTCGCTCAGCCCTTGCAGGGCTGCCGCCAGCGTGTCATAGTCGGTCACAAGCGGATCATACACCACCAGCAGCGACGCAAAAGCGGGCACTGTCTCGGTCACGCCGGGCAGCTTGGCCGCCAAAACGCGGCTGTTCAGTGCCGCCACCGCCGCGCCGATCTCCGGTGCAATGCGCTGGGTGAATCCCGCCAGCAGGGCGCAGTCCCCAACCGGGTGTACCGTAAACGGCAGCATGACCGCTGCCCCCTTCCTTCTATAATAGTCAGTCAAAGAAGTGCTTTGCCAACACAGGGCCGAACCAGTGATCCGACTTGTGGGAGTACCGTACCGCGTAGGCCGTGCACTGGCGCATCAGACTGACGATGCTGACGTTCATGCGCGTGCTGAATCCGTCAATGCCCGGCAGCAGTGAGCCCGTCATATCAATAAACCCGTTGCGTGCCGCCACCCGCATGACCTCGGACTCCATGTCCTCGTGGTGCAGGATCTCCATATCTTTTTTGAGATACGCCAGCGCGGCCATCAAGCCGTAGCAGCCCCAGTCGGAGCAGGTGGCCGTGATAATGTTGTCAGTTCTGGTGGCGCTTAATATGCCCCCGCCGCAGCCGCATTGGCACTCGTCCCTGTCGGTGAACGGCACATATTTTTTGATGTGGTCGGCAATCGTGCCCATGCCGATCTCATTGCCCAAGTCACCGATGGCGATATTCGGCACACCGTCGGCGCGTAGCTTTTCCCACAGCACATCGCTGCGGGCCTGCAAGGCGGTCACGTCCAGCCCGACGGCATTGTGACAGACCCCCAGGGCGTTCGCGCCGCAGGCTTCGACAGAGACGACTGCCGCGGGCTTGCGGGCAGCCAGCTCGGCAGCCTGGGCCGGGGCGTCGGCCAGGGTTTTGGTAAAGGCAACGACCCCCATGCTTAAAGGCAGCGTCTGCACGATGTCGAGGTCTTCATAGATATGCAGACCAACGACGGCGGCGCACTTTTCTATGGCCTGAACGCTGTCGGCGGGGCATACGATGACCGGCTTTGCACCGAACGCCATCACCAACGCGCGGGCCAGCAGCATGGAACTGACCGTGCCGTCCATCTCGGGCACTTTATGCGGCAGCAGGACGAATCCGGTAATAATGTACACCAGATCGTTCTCTTTTACCGCATCGCACAGCACCTGCGCCGCGTGCATCGTCAGAGGTTCGCCGGTATAAGCGCGGCTGCCCGCGTACAAAATGCGGCAGACACCGTAGCCGCGGGGGTCAAGATTCATCAAAGCATCGAGATTTTCGCCTACGTTGCGCTTTTCCAGTTCGTCACGGGTCATCCTTCCCACCCCCGTTTCAGTCTACAACGGTTGTTTTGCCGGTGTAGGCGTAGTATTCGCGCAGGACCTCGTTCTGAATCGCTTTCAGCGTGGCGGGGTCTTTGCCGCCCGCGGGCTTGCCGTCCACCTCGCAGGCGTGCAGGCAGAAGTTGGAGGACGACGTCACGATGATCTCATCGGCGCTGCGCAGGTCATCCAGCGTAAAGCATTTTTCCATGACTGTAATGCCCAGGCGGTAGCACGCTTGGATCATGTGGGTCTTGGCGATACCGCGCAGGATAAATTCATCGTTGGGATGCGAATAAAATACGCCATCCTTCAGAATCGACACGTTGGAGTGGGCGCACTCGGTCACGATGTCACCGCGGTGGAACACCGTCTCCAGCACGCCGATGCGCTTGGCGTGCTGGGCGGCCACGACGCTGGGCAGCAAGTTCAGCGTCTTGATGTTGCAGTGATAAAAGCGTGTGTCTTCCTCGGTGTTGAGCTTGATGGGCACATCCGGGTCGTTCAAATGGTTCTGGCGGATGGATACCCACAGCTTGCCGGGCAGGTCCTCGGCGTAGACGTGGTTGCGGGTCTCGACGCCGCGGGTGACCTGCCAGTAAACAAAATGCGTTGTACCGTCTACTTTGGCCAGCAGGTCGGTCAGCAGTCTGCCAAGCTCGTCTTTCGGCATCGGGATGTGGATATCCAATGCCCTGGCGCTGGTGTAAAAGCGGTCAAGGTGGTCCTGCAGCAGGTAGACCTTGCCGTTTGCGCCGACAGTGGCGTCGTATACACCGTCACCGAAGAAATGCACACGATCATTGAAGGGAACTGTCAGTTCCTCCGGTGTGCCGATTTTTCCGTCATAATAGGCCAGTGCTTCCATAAGTCTTTCCTCCCCTGTTGCTTTTTACCGCGGGCACTTTGCCCCAAATTTCAGTTCAATAACTTTCTTGATGACCTCCACGCAGTTATCCAGCCCAACCGCGGCGCTGTCCAGGCAGAGGTCGTAATTTTCCACACGCTTCCACTGGCGGCCCGTATGATACTTGTAGTAACTTTCCCGATAGTGGTCGAGCTTATCAATGTAGTGGATAGCCTGGCTGCGTCCGATGCCCTGGCGCTTCATCTCTCGCTCAATGCGGTCCTCATAGGGCGCGTCGATGTAGACGGTCAGCACATTGGGTTTGTCTTTCAGCACAAAATCCGCCGCGCGGCCCACGCAGATGTAGCTTTCCTCGTTCAGCAGCTCCCGCAGGACCTTGGCCTGATAGTTGAAAAGGTTCTGGTCACTGATGAAATTGCCGCTCTCCGGCGGGATGACGCTGCCGTCGTAGATATGCCGCGAAACACGGTATAGCAGAGTTTTTTTGGTGTTTTCATCGGCAGCGGCAAAGATTTTTTCATTGATGCCGCTGTCCTCGGCTGCCAGGCGCAGCAGTTTGCGGTCATACAGATCAATATCAAAATCCTGCGCCAGCTTTTTGCCGATGTAACTGCCGCCGCCCGACCCGCAGGTGCGGGTAATGGCCACGGCAAAGTAGGGATAGTTCGGATACATAGCACTTCCTCCTTACTGCCCCAAATAGGCTTTTTTGACGCGAGTGTCGTTCAGCAGCTCCTGCGCATCGCCGGAAAGCGTGATGGTGCCGGTTTCCAGCACGTAGGCACGGTCAGAGATGGCCAGCGCCATCTTGGCGTTCTGCTCCACCAGCAGAATCGTAATGCCCTGCTTGTTCACCTCCCGGATGATGGCAAAAATTTCCTTTACCAACAGCGGGGACAGACCCATGGACGGCTCATCCATCAAAATCATCTTCGGCTTTCCCATCAGGGCGCGGCCCACGGCCAGCATCTGCTGCTCGCCGCCGGAGAGCGTGCCAGCCAGCTGGCGCTTGCGCTCTTTTAAGCGGGGAAAACGCTCATAGACATCGGCCATCGTTCTGGCCATGTCGGCTTGGTCGGTAAAAGCCCCCATCTCGAGGTTTTCTTCCACCGTCATCTGGGGGAAGATGTGCCGCCCTTCCGGCACATGGGCCAGTTTCAGCGTGATAATTTTGCTGGGTTCGATCTTGCGCAGGTAGTGCCCGTCGAAGGTGATGGAGCCGCTTGCCGCCTTTTCCAGACCGGTTATCGTGCGCAGGGTCGTTGTTTTTCCCGCGCCGTTCGCCCCAATCAGCGAGACGATCTCGCCATCCTTCACGGTCATGGATACGCCGTTCAGCGCGTGGACGGCACCGTAGTTGACGTACAGGTCTTTGATCTCAAGCATTGGCGGCCTCCCCCGGTTCGTCCTTGCCCAGATATGCCTCGATGACATGCGGGTCGTTGGCAATCTGCTCCGGTGTGCCGGAAGCAATCGTGGTGCCGAAATCCAGCACCTGAATGCGCTCGCAGATCTTCATGACAAGGCTCATATCATGCTCGATGAGCAGGACGGACACTTTAAATTCCTTGCGGATGTAGTTGATGATTTCCAGCAGCTCCTCGGTCTCGGTGGGGTTCATGCCCGCAGCCGGTTCGTCAAGCAGCAGCAGCTTCATATCGGTGGCCAGGGCGCGGGCGATCTCCAGGCGGCGCTGCTCGCCGTAAGGCAGATTGTCGGCCTCCAGATCCTCCTTGCCGGAGAGGTGCACGACGGACAGAAGCTCCTTGGCGCGGGCGGTGATTTCCGCCTCCTGCTGCCAGTACTTTTTGGTACGGAAGATGGCGTCCGCCATGCCGTAGGTCGTGTGGCCCTGCATGGCCGTCTTGACGTTCTCGATAACAGTCATCTTTTTGAACAGGCGGATGTTCTGGAACGTGCGGGCAATGCCCGCATGGACGATCTGATGCGTTTTTTTGCCGTTCATCCGCTCACCGCAGAGGTAGAACGAACCCTCGGTGGGTTTGTAGACGCCGGTAATGAGGTTGAAAACCGTCGTCTTGCCCGCGCCGTTGGGGCCGATGAGCCCGACCAGCTCGGACTCGCCAATTTCCATGTTGAAGTCATCCACAGCCTTCAGGCCGCCGAACTGGATGCCGAGATGCTGTGCTTTCAATACGGGTGCTGCCATAACGGGTTCACGCTCCTTTCGCGGCTTTTGCCTTGGGGTGCCGAATGCCGTCCAACAGGCGGGTCAGGCTGAACTCCCAGCGTCCGAAGATACCGCCCGGGCGGAACAGCATGACCAGCACCAGCACGACAGAGTAGGCCAGCATACGGTAGGTGGAGAAATCACGCATCAGCTCCGGCAGGCTGGACAAGAATGCCGCACCGATGATGGAGCCGGTCAGCGAGCCCGTGCCGCCGATGATGACTTCAGAGAGCAGCTCTGCCGAATAGTTGAAGTTGAAGTTTGTGGGGATCATCGCGGTCATGTAGTGGGCGTAGACGCTGCCGCCGACGCCCGCAAAGAACGCCGAGACCGCAAAGGTCAGTACCTTGTAGTAGGTCACGTTGATGCCCGAGGCCGACGCCGCAATGTAATCCTCGCGGATGGCCTGCACCGTGCGGCCAAAGCGGCTGCGCACAAACAGAAACATAACCGTCACGCAGACGACCATGATCCAGAATGCGCGGTCAAACGTGGAAAGCTTGAGAATGCCGCTCATCGTCTTGCCGCCGCCCGTAATGGAAAAGTTGCAGAAGCAGACGCGGATAATCTCGGCAAAAGCCATCGTAACGATAGCCAGGTAGTCGCCCCGCAGCCGCAGTGCCGGGATGCCGACTGCAATGCCCATAAGGCCCGCGGCCAGGCCGCCCGCCAGAATCGCAACGAGCAGCAGCGCCAGATCCGAAAGCCCGTGCCCGGCCAGCGCGCCGGACACGATGGCGGACACATACGCCCCCACCGAGACAAAGCCCGCATGACCCATCGAGAACTCACCCATAAAGCCCACGACGAGGTTGAGCGACGTGACCATGATGATCGTGTAGCAGGCCGTCGTGCAGATGCCCTGGATGTAAGTCGTGCTTTTGCCGAAGACGTTGAAGGTAAAAGCCAGCGTGATGGCCGCGTACAGCAGCGCGACACCAACCAGATTCAGGCCGTAGGAGGCCAGCCGTCGTTTCGTCATTTTGTTCACGCTCCCTTACACTTTTTCACCGACATTCTTGCCCAGAATACCGGAAGGCTTCACCAGCAGAATCACGATCAGCGTACCGTAGGTCACGGCCTCGTACCAGCCGGGGGCAAACAGCTTGACAAAAATTTCAATCAGGCCGATCAGGATACCTCCCAGCATCGCGCCGGGGATGATTCCGATGCCGCCCAGCACGGCGGCGATAAACGCCTTCATGCCCATCATGCTGCCCATATCGTTCGTGACGCGGGGATAGGTGGCGCAGTACATCAGCGCCGCTACCGCCGCCAGGCCCGAGCCGATGGCAAAGGTCGTGGTGATAATTTTGTTGACATTGATACCTACCAAAGTTGACGCATCCTTATCCTGCGGCACGGCACGCATCGCCTTGCCGAGCTTCGTCTTTTTGACGAAAAGCTGCAAGGCAATCATAATGCCCAGGCCAATGGCAATCGTCAGCAGTACGTTCAGCGGCAGGGCCACGCTGCCCACGGTGATGGTGGGCAGGCTGAAGATGGCCTGCACGTTGTGGGGCTTGGCACCAAACAGTACCATGGCCAGGTTCTCCAAAAAGATGCTCATAGCCAGCGCCGTGATCAGCGCGGACATCGGTCCTGCCTTGCGCACGGGGCGGTAGGCAAAGGTTTCGACCAGTACGCCCACCAACGCGCATACCGCAATAGCAACGATAACCGAAAGCCATGCGGGCATCCCGGCGTTGATCATCAGCGGGATGGTATAGAACAGCGTGTATGCGCCGATCATGATAAAGTCACCGTGGGCGAAGTTGATCATGCGGATAATGCCGTAGACCATTGTGTAGCCCAAGGCAATCAGCGCATAAATTGCGCCCTGGTTTAAGCCGTTTATCAGGCTTTGAAAAAACAGTGAGAAAGTCATCTGGTCCATTCCCCTTTCCTAAACGCAAAGGGCGGGGCCTTTTCCCCCGCCCCAATGCGATTGTATCTTACTCTGCCTTGGAAACGACCGTGCCGTCGGACCCCAGTGTCTCGGTCCACTTGACTTCGCCGTCAATGTAGGTATTGATTGCAATGCTCTTGATTGCGTCGCCGTTCTCGTCCAGCGTAATGTCGCCGCCGACACCGGTGAAGCTCATGCCGGTCATACCCTTGACAAGGCTTGCCGTGTCGGTACCGCCTGCGTTCTCGGCGGCCTGCACCAGCATATACATAGCGTCGTAATACAGGGCTGCGCAGGCGTTCAGGCTTTCGGTGCCGTACTTTTCTGTGTACTTGGCAACAAAGTTCTGGACAGCCGGGGCGGTATCCTCGCTGGAATAGTGGTTCGTGAAGTAGCAGTCATCGAACTGTTCGGCAAGGCCGGTGGTATCGGAGCCGTCCCAGCCGTCACCGCCCATGATTGCACCGGTAAATCCGGCATTGCGGGCTGCACCAACAAGAAGCGGAACGGTGTCGAGGAAGCAGGGATAATACAGCAGATCTGCACCGCTTGCAACGGCCTGTGCCGCCTGCGAAGAGTAGTCTGTATCGGTGGTCATGCACTCGCCGACGTAGGCGACCTCAATGCCGTTAGCCTCGCAGTTTTCAACAAAGGCGTCCTTCAGACCATTGGAGTAGTCATCATCTTTTGCATAGATGACGGCCACCTTGGCAAAGCCCTTGTCTTTTGCGAACAATGCCGCCATCTTGCCCTGGTACGGGTCAATGAAGCAGTTGCGGAAAATCGAATCGCCTTTTAAAGTCACATCGGCGTTTGTCGCACCTGTTGCCAGCAGCAGCATGCCGTCTTTGGAGGCCTGTTCTGCCATGGGCAGTGTGACCGACGAGAAGAAGCTGCCCACGATGGCCTCCGGCGAGTCGGCCATGACCTTGTTGTAGGCGTTCATGGCCTGCTTGGCGTCCTTAGCATCGTCTGCGACCTTGCCGCCGTTGACGATTTCTATTTTGTAGCCGGAATCACCCGCGTTGATCTCCTCGACTGCCATGTCGACGGCGTTCTGTGCGCCCTCGCCATAGATAGCGGATCCGCCGGTCATGGAACAGACAACGCCGACGCGAATGATGTTATCCTCACCGCCGTCCGACACAGATGCGGCGGCGTCGGTGGAAGCAGCTTCACTTGATGCGGCCCCGCCCTGCTGTGCGCTGGAGCCGCAGCCTGCCAGCAGACTGGCGGACATTGCAGCTGCTACGGTAAGTGCCAGAACTCGATTACGCTTTTTCATTGTGTGACCCCTCTTTCTGATATTCATCCAAAACAAAAGGCGCACAGCACGGTGATGTGCTGCACGCCTTTGTGCGTAACGGAAAGGGGCCGCTGTACTTTTACAAGTACGCGACCCCTTTGTCCCGTTCGTGTTCTGTGATGCTGTTATTATAGCAGACTGTACAAAAAGTGCAAGGCCTTTTTGGCGATTCCTGCAAAATCGTTGTTCATCACGCTTTTTTACCGAAGATTGTAAAGCTGCTTTGCCGTTCGACAGATGATTATTAATTCTTCCATTCGGCCAATGCCGATTGAGGATACAGTACCACACCTGTTTATGCTGCCTCAACGGCCTTCGGAATTTGGCACAAAAGGCCGAAGGCCATTACCTATAAACCGATAAAAAGCACTGCATCGGTTGTTTTGGCTGACGCGGCGCTTCGCTTTGCATTCCGGCAGGATTGCTGGTATAATAAATATATCCCATCGGGCCGCCTGTGCGGCCAGGAAAGGTCCCCGCTATGGAAACACCTCATCAGGGCACAGCCCTGTTTCATCTGCCCGGTCTGTTTGAATTTTATGACCTGTATGCGGCGTTTTTGCCGCTTTATCGTGCGCACCGGGAGTATTTTTACGACTGGTGCGCCATCGGCTCGATCTACGGCGCACCGTCTGACTGCTTATGGGCGGGCGGACGGGTCGAGTACAGTGACCGCACCCCACGCGAGGTGCTGGCGCTGACGCGTGAATACGGCATCTCGGCGCGGCTGACACTCAGCAATTCATTACTGCGCCCGGAGCATCTCACAGACCCGGACTGCAATGCGCTCTGCCGACTGTTTCAGGAACAAAATGACCCGCAAAACGGCGCCATCGTTCATGCTGAGCTGCTGACGCAGTACCTGAAAAAGAACTATCCATCGCTGTATCTTGTATCCTCAACCACAAAAGTGCTGACAGACTTCAACGATTTGCAGCGGGAGCTGGCACGGCCCGAGTTTCGCTATGTCGTGCCGGATTTCCGGCTGAACCGAGCATTTGACCGACTTGCAGCGCTGCCCCAGTCCCAGAAGGACAAGGTGGAGTTCCTCTGCAATGAGTGCTGCTGGTTCGGATGCACGGAACGCAGAGCCTGCTATGAGGCCGTCAGCCGCAAAAATCTAGGTCTGCCCGGCCCGGAGCATTACTGCAGCGCCCCCGGCGCAGCGGATGGGTATCGCTTCTCCCGGGCGATGGCGAACCCCGGCTTTATCGGCATCAAGGCCATCCGGGATACCTACCTGCCGAGGGGCTTCACCCAATTCAAGATCGAGGGGCGCGGCCTTGGCAGTGCGCTGATCCTTGAATTTTTGCTTCACTACCTGACCAAGCCGGAATATCAGCTGGCTGTCCGCGAGGAGTTGTATCTGGATACCATGCTGGACCTTTTCTGACCGACTTTGTGTCGGGCCGGGTGAAGCTGTTTGCATTTCTGCGTTGTAAGGCTCCTGTTACCCCAGTGCCACATCCAGCACCATCATCACACTGAAGCCGACAGCAAAGAATACTGTGCCAAGGTTAGAGTGCCGTCCCTGTGACATTTCGGGAATCAGCTCTTCCACCACGACATAGAGCATCGCGCCCGCAGCAAAGCTCAAAAGGTAAGGCAATGCCGGTATCACAAGCTGCGCGGCCAAAATCGTCACCACTGCGCCGATTGGCTCAACCACGCCCGAAAGCACACCGCCTGCAAAGGCCCTGCCCTTGCTCTCCCCTTCGGCGCGCAGGGGCATCGAGATGATGGCACCCTCCGGGAAATTCTGGATGGCTATGCCGAGGGACAGGGCCAGCGCACTCGCCGCGGTGATCTGTGCGCTGCCTGCGAGAAAGCCGGCGTACATCACACCGACTGCCATGCCCTCCGGGATGTTGTGCAGGGTCACTGCCAGCACCATCATCGTAGTGCGGCCCAGCCTGCTTTTTGGCCCCTCAGCCTCCTCACTGCCGACATGCAGGTGGGGTATCAGATGATCCAGGGCAAGCAAAAACAGTACGCCGAACCAAAATCCGGCAAACGCCGGGAAAAAGGCGAACCGCCCCAACTTCTCCGACTGTTCGATTGCCGGGATCAGCAGGCTCCAGACCGATGCCGCCACCATCACACCGGCGGCAAAGCCTGCAAGTGAGCGCTGCACCAGATCTCCCAGAGCGCGCCGCATAAAAAATACGCACGCTGCGCCCAGCGATGTACCCAAAAAGGGGATCAGAATCCCCCAAAAAGTTTCTGTCAATGAAGTCGCCTCCTTTTATGGTATATACACAAAAACACAGGTACTTTATACCCCCTGTTGAAGGATGCTTTTGACAAGCTGCGCCCATTTGTAAGGGTAACAGGCCAGCAGCTCCTCATGCTGCAGATGCTGCTCATGAATTACGGGGTGCGCAAAATGCTGCTGATAACGCGCGCGATACTTCGCTCCCATTTTCAGCGCGTAGAAAATATGAATCTCCGTACCGGGAACATCAATTCCCTCCGGCAAGGGCGTGATGAGGTCGGAATAAAATTGGTTTTTACAGCTTTGCATCGTTACATAGGGGCGTGCAGCACCGAACATCGCCATAAAAGCGCGGACATAGTCCCCCTTCTCCGCGGAGCACTTTTCTAATCGCTTCTGCAGAAAGCAACTTTTGAACTGCCCGTCCCGAATCAGCGGATAAATCAGCGGCAGGAGAAGATTCGTTTGTAATTTGGCCGCGAGCTTGGAGCATTGGTCAAGGTCGGAACTGCCCAGAATACCGTAGTCCATATGTATGCTTTTCCGTGCTGCCAGCAGTCCCACGAAAGAGCCGCCCAGAGAGCAGCCGTAGGCGGCCCGTATATGCCCGCCGCAGTTTTTCAGGATGTAGGCTTCGATTTTTTCGGTTTCTGCAAGCATTGTCGGAAATTCGGTACTTTCTGTTTCGTCAAAGCCATCATAGCTGACGCAAAGTACGCGAAAATCCCGCTGCAACAGAGGGATCACTTGGCCAAAGTTGCTTTTCCAGTGGCAGCAGGTGCCGGGCAGCAGCAAAATGACCGGAGCGGTATCCGCCCCAAATTCATAAACCTTCATTCTCCTGCCTCCCGCAGCCACAGTCACTTCGCTTTACGGCGGTCAAACACAGCCAGCCTGTTTTGCTTTTGTGTACCGCAATGTCACAAAAGCCCGCTTGCTCAAGATATGCTTTCAGCTCAGTATCCTTGTAGATGGTCATGCCATCAATGATTTCTGTCCATTTTTTGTCTTTGTCCGTGTCGCCGTTGACTTCATTGCAGATGAGGAAGGTGCCGCCCGGCTTCAAAACCCGCCAAACCTCCCGGAAGCATTTTGCAAGGTCCGGCCAGAAATAGACGGTTTCAAACGCTGTGACTGCATCGAACCAATCGCTGGCAAAAATGATGCGCTGCACGCTGCCCTGCCAGATGACACAGCGATCCCTTTGGATCGCCTCTGCATTGAGACGGCGGGATTTTTCGACGCTGACAGCAGAGTAATCCACACCCTTTACGATGCCGCGCGGACACCTTTTCAGCAGCCGTTTGATATTCGCTCCGCCGCCGCAGCCGCAGTCCAGCACCTTTGCGTCCGGCGCAAGATGCAGAAAGTGAAGCCCCCACAGTGCCACGGGGGTGTGGGCAAGGTTCATCATGGTGACCATCAGCCTGCCACCGAAGCCTTTGGGGTCTCTCGTATTTTCAAAAAATGACATCGTTTATCTCCTTTCAACTTTTTTACACTCTGCGTAGGTAAGTGGAATGGAATTCTGCAAAACAACACTTTTGCAAACGGTCCAGCCGTTTTGCTGCAAAAATGCCAGATACGCAGCACTCGTCCATCTGCTGTGCAGCGGAAAGCCTGCAATTTTCAGCGCAAGAGCCTGAAGATTTCCCCAAGGGGAATTCTCTGCATGAGTAAAGGTAGGAGCAATCAGCGTGCCATCGTTTTTAAGCACACGGCGAAACTCGATGAGGGCTTTCTCAGGGTGCGGCACAATGTGCAGTGCATTGCAGACAATGACAACATCAAAGGACTGGTCAGCATAAGGCAGATGGAACATATCCTGCACGGAAAAATACAGCTTGGAGGAAAAATCACCCCGCTTTGCCTGCGCAATCATCGCTGCGGAGGCGTCGGTAGCCTCAATGCGGTCGGCAGAACACAGGAGATGCTTTGCCACCCGCCCTGTGCCGGTGGCTACCTCCAAAACGGTTTTGTGCCACACAGCAGGGCGAAGCAGCGCATATAATTGATCATAGGTTATTGCATTCTTGCGCATAAAGCGGTCATACCTTGCTGCATTTCTGTCCCAAAAATTCTTTTTCGTAATGCTCAGCTCCTTGGTTTGCATCAACTAACTGCTGCTTATTTGAAAAGCTGCCCGGCGGCAGCATGGCAGCTTGTATATGCGGGTTAGAATAATCTAACCGCTGGGTCGTAAAAAAGCTGCCTGCAGCCAAAACGGCGCACCAGCAACGATTCTACGATAGTTCGGTCATATAATAGCAGTCTGGCACCCAAATGTCAATAGGGTGCTAAAGGTGCTTTTGTGCGTTTGAATTTCAACAAAAAATCAATAGCGGGCAGTGCGCTTTACACTGCCCGCTATTGAGAAAAGCTTACTTTAGCCGTTTTCGTCCTTGGGAATGGCCAGATTCAAGAGGATAGCAACGAGTGCGGCGGGCACAATGCCGGAGCCGCCGAATACCAGAGAGAGCATCTGCGGTGCGTGTGCAAGGATGCCGTTATTGGCACCGATGCCATAGCCGAGACCGAGCGCTACAGAGACGATGCTCAGGCTGCGCGGGGTCAGCGGCTCGCGGGTGATGAGCTGAATACCGCTCACCACGATGGAAGAGAACATCATGACCGCTGCGCCGCCCAGCACCGACTGCGGCATGATCGAGACGAGCGCGCCCAGCTTGGGCACCAGACCGCAGAGAATCAGGAAGATGCCGCCGGTGGCCAGCGCAAAGCGGTTGACGACCTTGGTCATGCTGACAAGGCCGACATTCTGGCTGAAGGAGGTGTTGGGCAGTACGCCGAACAGTGCGGCAAAGCTGGAACCGATACCATCGCAGATGACGCCGCCGGACAGCTCAGTGTCGGTGGCCTCGCGGTCCATGCCGCCCATGATAACGCCGGAAATATCGCCCACGGTTTCGACCGCCGTGACGATGAACATAATCATGACCGGTGCGATCGCGCGCATATCAAACACCGGCTTGACCGGCATCAGCTCGGGCAATGCAAACCATTTGGCCTCGGCCACCTTATTCCAGTTCAGCACCCATGCCTTGGTGTAGGCAACGCCCTCGGCGTTCAGCGCCGTGGTGGGCAGAACAAGGCCCATGAGAAACGCTGCAATGTAGCCGCAGATGATGCCCACCAAAATCGAGGAGGAATTCAAAAAGGTGCTGCCGGAGTGCTTGCAGATCAGGATGACGACCAGCACAAAGATGGCGAGCAGCAGGTTTTCGACCGAGCCGAAATCCTGCGCGGTGTTGCCGCCGCCGAAGGAGTTTACACCGACAGAAATCAAGCTCAGACCGATGGAAAGCACCACCGTGCCGGTAACGACAGAGGGCAGCAGCTTGCGCAGCGGCTTTAGAAAGAAGCCCAGCACGGTCTCAAACAGGCCGCCGATCAGGGATGCACCCATGATCGCGCCGTAGGCCAGCACACCGCCGCCCATCGAGGCTGCGACCGAGCTGAATACCCCGATGAAGCCGGAGGAAGTGCCCATGATGATAGGCACCTTGCCGCCGATGGGGCCGATGGAATACAGCTGAACCAGTGTGACGATGCCCGCCACAAGCATGGCATTCTGCAGCAGCGTGACGCGCAGGTCGGCAAATTCGCCGCCGGCCAGGCCGCAGGCGCCCGTGATGATAAGCAGCGGCGTAAGGTTGCCGACAAACATCGCCAACACATGCTGCATGCCCAGCGGCAGTGCCTGCTTCAGGGACATCTTGCCTTCAAAACGGAAGGCTTCAGGGGAAAGATCGTTTTTCTTCATTCCACAACTCCTCAGATAAAACCTATTACAATATAACATATACCGCCAAAGCGGAAGGGCATACCGCCCTATTTATACATTATACCATCCCCCACCCTGTGATTGCAATTCCATCAGCCGCCGCAGCAAAAATTTTGTGTGTTTTTGAAGAAGGCTGAACGGTCAAAAAACCTTGATCGCCTGCTGCTTGCCGTGCAAAGTGTAGTGTACGGTCAGTCCGTCGTCTGCATCCACGGTGCAATTTTCGGCGTGGTCGGTCAATTCCCGCAGGGCGTTGTATTGGCGGCGCATCTCATCCGTATAGCGACTGGGCATATCGGAGGTGAGCAGGATGCCGCTGAACAGCGCATTGACCCGGGCCAGGGTCTGCTTTTGCTGTAGGGTCAGCTTGCAGTTTTCCTCGCGCAGGAAGAATACATCGGGGTCGCTGCCGTAAGCACGCCCGTTGAGCTGGCGGCGGAAAATCGTGTTGCCGATGGACTGCTTTGTGGAGACCCGCTCGCGGTGGAAAAGCCGCATATACCATACATCGTCCCAGTCCAGACCTACATCACACCCAATGCGGCAGTAGTCAACGATGCCAAAGGCAGGCATGACCGGCACACCGCAGCCGAGGATCAGCTTGTCGCCGCACCATGAGCGCAGCAATGTCATGGCGCGCTGCATCCGTCCTGCGCGGGATTCTCGGGCGTTGCCGAACGGTGCTGCGCCGTAGAGAAAGTCCAGCTTGACAAGGTCAAAGCCCCAATCCTGCAGGACGCGGTCAAAGACCTGCTTGAGGTAGGCCTGTACCTCCGGGTGGTCGATGTCCAGCGCATAAAAGCTGCTCCAGTTGCAGCCGCAGCACCAGGGCTGACCGTCCGCCTGCAGCAGCCAGTCCGGGTGATCTTTGCAGAGCAGGGATTCCTTTTCGCAGACGAACGGTGCCAGCCACAGTCCTGCCAGAAAGCCGCTTTCATGGGCTGCATCTGCCAGCGAGCGCAGCCCGTTGGGGAATTTGGCAGGGTCAGGCTCCAGCCAGTCTCCTACCTTGCGCTCCCATCCATCGTCGATCTGAAAGAGATCCCCTGCGCGGAAAAGCGTTTTGCAGCCGTTGAGGTCTTCCTGGATCGAGGCCTCGTCAATGTTCTGGTAGCGGTTATACCAGCTGGAATACCCGGCCAGCCTGCGCGTGATGCGGGGGCGGCAGCCCAGCGCCGCAAACCATGCGTCAAATACCTCGTCCTCGGTGCCCTCGGCAAAAAAGAGGGAGAACGCAGGAAAGCTGCCGCCGGTATGCTGTACCCCGGCGCAGTCGCGCTCAATGCGCAGCTGTGCGGCGCGGCTGTCATAGGAAAAAATCGTATAGCCCGGTGCCTCGTCCAGGCTGGCCAAAAGGCGGTAGGTTTTTCCGCGCCGGAAATAGCAGTAGGAGAAGCCGTGGCTCTGTCCCCTCTTGCCGCTGTAGGGAACAAAATGATAATCGCCGTAACGGTCAAAGCTGTATTTCTCCAAAAGAAATTTCGGGACACGCTCAACACCGTGCTGCCGGTCCCATTTGCCCAGCTCCGGGCAGGCGGTCCAGGTTTGGTAGCCGTTCATGAAAAGCTTTTCTTCGCGCGCCATCGTCCACGGAAGCGCAGCAACCGCATTTTGCAGCACTCCGGCGGGCAGCTCTGCCCTCAGGCAGACGGCACCGCTGCGCGGGGTGATGGTTGCCGTGCCGTCAAACCGGCCGCTGTCTGTTGCGGCATACCACTGCATCTCAGCCATTTTGAGTTTCCTCCCTGTGAAGCGCAGCGCTGATTTCGGCTGCGCGGTCATCCGTCAGGGTGAACCTGCGGCGGAACAGTACAAGCGCCGCCGCAAGGACGGCCATGGGCAGAACGGTCATCATGAACCGCAGCCCGAGCAGTGTACCGGCGCTCTGGGCAGCAACGGGGCCTGTCTCCTCGGCATTGCCGGCCAGCCCGATCAGATCCAGGCCGATGCCGGTCAGAAAAACCGCCACGCCGGACGCAGCCTTTACAACAAAGGTCTGCATCGAGAAGATAACGCTTTCCTCACGGCGCCCGGTCTTGAGCTGGCCGTAGTCCACACTGTTGGAGAGGAAAAGGGTCGTCAGTACGCTGAGCATGCCGTTGCAGGCAAACACTACCACGCCCGGCACGCAGAGCAGTGCCAGACTGCCGGAAAAGCCTGTCAGGCAGAGCAGGAGCAGCACAGCATAGCCGCCCAGCGCCAACCCCAGGCTTACCGTAAATACGGCAGTGTTGCTGAGCTTTTTGCGCAGCACCGGATAGAGGACCATCATGCCGAGGATCTGTGCCGCACCGCCGATGGTTGAGAACAGCGTGTAGCTGGCCTTCCAGCCTGTGCCGCCGAAATCGTACTTGAAGAAATAGATGATAAAGTTGGAGGTCAGATACAGCGCCGAGTTGATCAAAACGATGCTGCCTACGACCACAAGCGCCTGATCGTTGGAGAACAGCGCCTTGAACATCTCGCCGACGGTGGCGGTCTTTATCTCGGCGCTGCCGGTCTCCTTGACGCTGGCGCAGCAGATTGCCTCGGTAACCACAAAGATGACAGCCACGAGCAGTGCTACCCAGCGGAAGCCGGTGCGCTCACTGTCGCCGCCCAAAGCACCAACCAGCAGCATGGTAAACATCGCAATGAGCGCCGAGCCGACGCCCGCACAGGTGCGGCCCACGACTGACAGGTTTTCTCGGTCAGCAGGGGTGCGGGTCACGGCGGGGATCATCGACCAGTAAGGAATGTCCATCATCGTGTAGGTGACGCCCCACAGGATGTAGATGACGCTGAAGTAGACCATCATGTCGGCACCCTCCAGCACCGGCGCGGCAAACAGCGCGTAGAGAACCACCGCATTCAGGACGGTGCCGCTGAGGATCCACGGACGGAACCGTCCCCAGCGGGTGCGGGTCTTGGCCACCAGCACCCCCATAAAGGGATCGTTGAAGGCGTCAAACACACGCGCGATCATCAGGATCAGGCCGACAAAGGTGGCAGGCAGGCCCAGCACATCCTGATAATAGTACATGACATAGGAGGCAGACAGCGCGTAGACCATATCCTTGCCCACTGCGCCGATGCCGAAGGCGGCTTTTTGCTTTGTTGTCAGTTCCATACTGCACACTCCTTCTTTGTGACGGTAAATTCTACGGTGACAGGCGCACACTGCGGGGCCGAGACGGTCAGCGCGGCTGTACCTGTCTGCCCGACTGTGCGCAGATAAGTCCCGCCCATGCCGCCCTCGGCGGTTGCCGCCGCAGGGCCGACCAGCACGGCGGCACCGGTCACGGCAAAGGTCAGCGGCAGCTGTGCATAGACGGCAGGACTGCCGTTTTCATCAAGGATCCGCACCCGGACTCCGGCCATATCGTAGGTGTCACCCTCCTGCAGGACGGTGGCGGAGGGCGTTACCTCAAGATGCAGCCGGTGGCTGGGGCAGAGCGTGACGCTCTTTACTACGGTATCCCCGTTTTTGGCATCGAACCGCCAACGCGTAGCCGCGCCGCCCCAGTTGCCGACATACTTGCCGTACAGCGCCACACCGTCCGCAAAGCTCATCTTATAGCGCACCATGCACCACGCCAGCTTCAGCTTGTAGCGCAGCGGCAGCCCGGCCAAGCCGTAGCGCCCGGCTGCAAGCAGACAGTCGCGCAGCGTATCGGCCTTGGCCTTGTCAAAATGCTCCTGCGTTTCAAGCAGGACACCGATTGTGTCATCCACGGCCAGCGGCGGGTGCGGCAGCGCCGTCCAGCCGCTTTTGTGCAGGGTCGTCACAAACACATCGTTTTTGTAAAAATCCACCCGCTCGGCGTTGGTAAACACATAGACCGTGCCGATTTGCCCGGCAGGATAGTCACCGATGTCCATCGTGGAGCTGACCGTCAGCACCGGCTCCTCCCCGCCCTGCGATGCGTAGACGGACGCCGCCAGCTTGGGATTGCGGAAGCTGTCCAGCACGCCGTGATAGCAGATGCGGTCCCCGGAGCCGAAATCCTTGTGGGTGGCATAATCAAACATACACCAGCCAAAGCAGCCCGCATGCTCTCCATCTGCGTAGGCGGCGTCCAACACCCGCGCATGGCGCAGGGCATGCTCCTGCCGGTGCGGAGCATCGTCACAGGACTTGGTGGGATACATGTGGCCGTTGCATTCTGAGATCAGCAGAGCCTTGCTCAAATCAGGCGTTACATCCTTTTTCCGCTTGGCCCCGGCGTTTGAGCCGTTGTGGGAGAAATCGTTGTAGGCGTAAACATCTTCCAGGAGATGGCTCTTTTCCAGATACCGCACGCCCGAGGTCGCCCGGCTAGGGTCCAGTGCGTGGGCGATTTGGTTGGTGCGCGTATAGAATTCGTCATCGTCCACGCTCTCGTTGATGCGCACACCCCACAGTATGATGCTGGGGTGATTGCGGTTTTGCAGCAGCATCTCCCGCAGCATGACGCATGCGCGGTCCTTCCATGCCCCATCGCCGATGTGCTGCCAGCCGGGCAGCTCGGTAAATACAAGCAGGCCCAGCCGGTCACATTCATCAAGGAAATACTGGCTTTGCGGGTAATGGCTCGTGCGCACGGCATTGCAGTGCAGCTCGTTTTTCAGGATGCGGGCGTCCTGCCGCTGCAGGCTTTCCGGCGCGGCGCAGCCGATGTAGGGGTAGCTTTGGTGGCGGTTCAGCCCGCGCAGAAAGGTCTTTTTCCCGTTCAGGTAAAAGCCGTCCGCCCGGAACACAGCCGTCCGAAAGCCGAAGGTGGTCTCACGGCTGTGCAGCACCTGCCCTTCGGCATCGAGCAGCTCTGCTATGCAGCGATAGAGATTCGGATGCTCGGTGTCCCACGGTGCAGCATCAGGCAGCGTAAGGCGGCATTCCGCCGATTCTGCCGGGTGCAGCTGGCGGCACACCAGCGTTTCGCCCGCACTGCTGCAGAGCCGGACGCGCAGCGCTGCGGCCTGCTCCGGTGCCTCAACGGTCAGCTGCACGGCAGCCTCCGTTAGTGTCGGTGTGTACACGAAAAGCTCGCTCACACGGCTCTGCGGCGAGGTTTCAAGCCAAACCTCCCGGTATAGACCGCCGTAGGTCAGGTAGTCGATGACAAAGCCGAAGGGCGGCAGGCTGGGATCCTCGCGCGTATCCAGCCGCACGGCCAGCAGATTTTCTTTGCCGCGGCGCACAAGGTCGGTAATTTCGATAGTGAAGCCGGTGTAGCCGCCCTGATGCTGCCCGGCCAGTTGGCCGTTCAGGTAGATCTCCGCCTGATGGGCGGCCCCGTCAAAGCGCAGGAATACCCGGGGCGCGTCGGGAACGGTCAGTGTGCGACGGTAACCGCAGACCATCTCATAGTCAGAGGGGTCTGCGTAGTGGAGCGGCAGCTCCCGGCAGGTATGGGGCAGACGCACCGGACGACAGCCAACAGCTTCGCCCCGGCAGAAGGCATCGCTCCATTGCTCTGTAAATTCCCAGTGATTGCAAAGACTGTATCTCATCGTACCAACAACCCCTCCAGTAAAATGGAAATCATCTCATCCAAAGCATCCGTGTAGGATATGCCCTGCGCATCGAGCGTGCGGTCTGCAAGAAAATCCTCAATGGAAGCGGAGATCATCCGCTGCAGAACCGGCAGGGATACCCGACGGATAACGCCCTCCCCCATCGCCTGCTCCAGCAGCGCCAAGGTAGGCTCCCAGCCGGTTTCCAGATGCTCCCGCACGCGCGCTGCGACTCTGGGATATTTTTCATCCAAAAGATCCATCTGCTGCAGATCCAGCGCGGTGTACTCCTCCGGCAGGGCGATAATGACCGCCCGCAGCTTTTCAGCCAGGGTGCCGGGGCCGTCAAGGATGCGCTGCTTGCGGGCGTGGATCCTTGTAAACGCGTCGTCCACCATATCCAGCAGCAGCGCCTCCTTGGAGGGGTAGACTGCGTAGATCGTCTTTTTGCTGATGTGCATCATCGCAGCGGCCTGCTGCATCGTAAAGCGCAGCCCGTCCCTGCGGAACAGCTCCATTCCGACTGCGCGCAGTCTTGTGTGCAGCTCGTTGTGTTCGTCCATCACTTGCCTCCTGCGGAAACCCGATTTAGCTTTCCGGTTTCCATTGTAGTGCGGAAACCGGTGCAATTCAAGCGGTTTCCTGCACTTTCTACCTTTTTGCCAATCGGGCACAGATTTTTTCGTCATATCGCCCATACGCTAAAGCCGTAACGGGACAGAAAAACGCCCCCGCACAGTGATGCGGGGGCGCTTTGCAGGTGCCTCAGTTCGTTTTTTCAGTTTTTTGCTGCAAGCGGGTCAGCTCCCGCAGCTCACGCACGGTGAAAAGGCCGCAGACAATGGCGGCAGCGCCGTCCGCAATGGGGCCTGCGTACATGACGCCGTCAATGCCCATAAAGAGCGGGAAGATGACGATGAGCGGCAGCAGGAACAAAATCTGGCGTGTCAGGGACATGAATACGCCGAGGCGCGCCTTGCCGATCGAGTTGAAGAAGTTGGAGGTGACCGGCTGGATGCCGTTGATCAGCGTCAGGAACATATAAATGCGGAAGTACCGCTCTGAAAACTGGTAGTACATTTCGCTGCCGGTGCCGAAAATACTGATGATCTGCCGCGGAAAAAGCTGGAAGCAGGCAAACGCTGCCAGAGAAAGCCCGGTAGCCACAGCCAGCGCCAGCAGATAGCTCTTTTTGACGCGGCGGTAGAGCGCAGCACCGTAATTGAAGCCGATGATCGGCTGTACGCCCTGCGAAATGCCGATGACAAAGGACATAAAGATCATGTTGACCTTTGAGATGATGCCCGCGCAGGCCAGAGGAATATCGCTGCCGTAGATCGACAGTGCACCGTAGTGTGCAAGGGTGTTGTTCAAAACGATCTGGACAACAGCCATAGCGATTTGGTTGAAGCAGGCAGATGCACCGTAGCTGAAGATCTTGCGTGTTCTGTCACCGTCAATCGTAAAGCAGCCCCATGAGAAGGGTACAGATTTAAAATGGAAGAGATACCGCATACTGATGCAGAACGAGGCGATCTGCCCGAGAATCGTGGCAAGTGCAGCGCCGGTCATACCCATATCCAGCCCGAAGATGAACAGCGGATCAAGGGCCGTATTGATAAGTGCGCCGATGAGCATCGACATCATGGAATAGCGCGGGCTGCCGTCTGCCAGAATCAACTTGCTCATGCCGGTATTCATAATGAGGAACGGAAACCCCAGCGCTGTGATGCGAGTGTAGGCCTCTGCGTAGGGAAAAACATCCGGCGTAGCGCCGAAGAATTTCAGCATCGGCGTCAGAAAAAGCAACGTGACCGCCATCAGCACAGTGCCGAACAGCGCCATCAGACACAGGCCGTTGCCTGCATATTCAGCAGAACGCTTTTCATTGCCTGCACCCAGCTGGAGACTGAAATTCGTCGCACTGCCGATACCGAGCAGCAGCGCAATGGCTGTGCAGGCAATCGAGAGAGGAAACGCAATGTTGGTGGCAGCATTGCCCAGCAGACCCACACCCTGCCCGATAAAGATCTGGTCAACAATGTTGTACAGCGACGTCACCAGCATCGAGATAATGCAGGGAATGGCAAAGCCGACAAGCAGCTTGCCTTCTTTTTCATATCCAAGCGGGTTGACAGCATCAGCCTGCGATGAAACTGTTTTTACGCCCATGCAGTTTTATCTCCTTTAATCCTGTTAATAATCGAAAATATAATAATAGTAACAAAATCCGGTAGGAAATGCAAGTCCGTTTGCCTTGAGGTGCTTGAGCTTGCCCTACATGAGCCGGAGACCGTGACACAAACAAAACCGGGGCGAACTTTTCGTTCGCCCCGGCAGTACCTAAATGATTGGAGTCATAGCCTCATAACCTTTATTCGTTATTTTTCGGAGTTGGTTCCTATTTTCATGGGGAATCATTCCCTTTGCAGAATTTCAGGCTTTGAGATTGAGGATCAACCTCTGACACTTAGTACATTGGAGTTTCTCCTTATGGATCAGGTGGATTTCAGATACCCTCTGTTGGGTGGCGTGGAACCAGTCATGATAACCAGCCTTCTTTCATCCTGATCTATATGCTGCATGGGGGTCTTTGATGACGGCCCCTGAGTCTGCTGTTTAAAAGTAAGCTGCCTGACATCTTGTTCAATATTCTTTGTACAGGTTATGACCTGCGGCTTCGGATGCGGCGCTTTTTCATTCAGCAGGCCCAGGCCCGTCGGTGATGAATAGGATCTTTAAAGTTTGCCATTGGGCTTGAGCCTCCTTCCTTACGAAATACCGCCGGTGTCTTGCTTTCTTTGGAGATTTCTTATGACATTTCTCCTTGGAAGATCAACTTCTCTTGGAGTTGTCTGCTCCTTATCTCCGGCTGTTTTCTTTCTGTGACTATACTATACCACAGCCCTTGGAATTCGTCTATTCGCAGATATGCCAACGATGCAGCGAAAGATTTGTGCAGTTTCAAGCTTGCCGCTCCGGGCAAAAAATGGTATAATAAATATGTTGGGCTGTTGTACAGCCCAGACTGTGCGCTGTCCCTTTTGGCAAGGGACGGCGCTTTTTTTGGCGGGATCGTGCTGTGATCCCACGGGCCGATCTGAACAGGCATTAAACAATATTCACTGCAAAACTACTGTAAAGCAGCTGCCGCTGCCGGGGCGGCTGTCCACAGTGACAGCGCCGCCGTGCAGGGCGGCTATTTTTTGTGCCATGGCAAGGCCCAAGCCGTTGCCTTGCGTCCTGTGGCTGGTGTCCCCCTGATAGAACTGCTCAAAGATATGGCAGCAGGTCTCGGCGTCCATACCGCAGCCCCGGTCAGTGACAGCCACAACCGGTCTGCCCTGCTCGCAGTGCAGTGTTACGCTTATGGTTCCGTTCTCCGGGCTGAACTTGGCGGCATTATCCAGCAGATTCAGCCAGATCTCCTTTACCAGCGCTTCGCTGCCGTGGTAGGTGCAGGGGGCCAGCTCGGCCTCAAACTGCAGCGGCTTATCGCGCCACTTTTGCCGGGTCACAAGGATGCACTGGCGCAGCTGCTCATCCAGCGAAAAGTCTGTACAGTCGGTCAGAATGGTCTGTGCCTCGATACGATTCAAGAGCAGCACACTGCCGGAAAGCTGTGCCAGCCGCTTGCTCTCATCGCGGATGATTTGCAGATACTCTCGCTGCTCCTCAGGTGTGACATCCTCGTCCAGCAGCAGGTCAGCAAAGCCGCTGATGCTGACGATGGGCGTCTTGAACTCATGGGAAAAGTTATTTACAAAATCCTTGCGCAGCAGCTCCGTGCCGGAAAGCTCCTCCGCCGCTTTGTTGAAGGCTGCTTTGAACTCCCGGATCTCGGTAGGCTCATACCCGTGGGCGGCAGGCTGCAGGCGCACGGTGAAGTCCCCCGCCGCCAGCCGGTTCATCGCCTGTATGATGTTTTTGATAGGCTTTATTAACACAAGGCGAATCGCAACCACAAGGCTGACGGCCATCAAAATACAGCTGGCATACAAAATAACCAGCGCGCCGCCGATGCTGATGCTGCCGTCTTGGATAAAAAAGCCGTGGTCAGCCTTCGATACCACCAGCACCGTCGCAACGGTCAGATTCAGTGTAACGATGCAAAACAGGTTCAGCACCAGCAGCATTGTCAAATTTACGGTGCGCACGCAGTCGCGCAGCTTGTTTACAAATTGTGCCATATCACACCTTCTTTATAGCACGGTAGCCGATGCCGCGAATGGTCTGTAGCTCAAACTCCGGCCAATCGTAAAAGCGGGTGCGCAGCCGATTGATGTGAACATTTACCGTTTTGTCGTCACTTTCGCTGTCCATGCCCCAGATCTCATCCAGCAGCTCCAGCCGGGTAAAGGTCCTTTCCGGGTAAGCCAGCAGCTTGTATAGAAGGTTGAACTCCTTGGGCGGCAGCACCTGCGCATCGTGGCCGCGCCGCACGGTGTGGGTATCGTAGTCCAGCTCGACATCACCTATCGTGATCCTGTGCTCATCCACGATGCGGGCGCGGCGCAGCAGAGCCTTGATACGCAGCACAAGCTCCTGCCGGTCCGGCGGTTTTGTCATATAATCATCAGTGCCAACGATAAAACCCGTGTGCTTGTCCTGCGGCATATCCTTGGCCGTCAGCATTAAAATAGGCAGCATGCTGCCGCTTTCCCGGATGGTCCTGGTCAGGGTAAAGCCATCCATCCGGGGCATCATCACATCGCAGAGCAGCAGATCTATATGGTTGTGGTCGAGCATTTCCAGTGCCTGCACACCGTCGGCAGCAATCAGCGGCTCATAGCCCGCTCGCTTTACGATGGCGCCAAGCAGACGCGCCGTGCTGGGGTCATCCTCGGCAATCAAAATACGAAACATCTGTGTATCCTCCTTGGTTCTATTATAGTACAGCGCAAAGATAAACGGAAGATAAACCTTCCCGTTTACCAAAGGTTTATTTTGGCGGTGTATCCTTAGGAGCATCGAAACAAAAAACAACCTACGGGAAAGCGGAGGATACAGCTATGAAAACCATCTATCTTGTCACCGGTGCTGCCGGTTTTATGGGCACTAATGTCTGCGCACAGCTTTTGGAGCGCGGTGATGCCGTGCGCGCTTTTGTACTGAAGGGCGACCCCGCCGTAAAATTTGTGCCGAAGGCCGTCGAAATCTTTGAGGGTGACCTCTGCAATGCCGAGGACTGCGAGAAATTCTTTGCCGTGGAACCGGGCACCCAGACCGTCTGCATCCACTGCGCGAGTATGGTGACGATCAACCCGAATTACAGTGAAAAGCTGATTGCCGTCAATGTGGGCGGCACCGAAAACATGCTGAACGCCGCCAAAAATCACCCTGAGTGCAAAAAGTTCGTCTATGTTTCCAGCACCGGCGCCATCCCTGAGCTGCCTAAGGGCGAGAGCATCCGCGAGGTATACAGCTTTGTTCCCTACGATGACAATCGCGTGGTCGGCTGGTACAGCCGCAGCAAGGCAATGGCGACCCAGAAGGTGCTGGACGCCGCCGCTGACGGGCTGAATGCCTGCGTGGTGCATCCCAGCGGTATTCTTGGCCCCAACGACCCCGCCATCGGGCAGACGACCCGCACGCTGATCCAGATCCTGAACGGTGAAATGCCCATCGGTATGCAGGGCTCGTTCAATCTTGTCGATGTGCGCGACCTGGCCGCCGGTACGATTGCCGCCGCTGACCGCGGGCGCAAGGGCGAGTGCTACATCCTTTCCAATGACGAGGTTTCGCTGAAGGGACTCTGCGAAATGCTGAAGGCAGAAACCGGCTGCCGCGGCTGTCTGTTTTACCTGCCGCTGTCGCTTGCCCATTTTGCCGCCAAGCTGATGGAGGCACGCGCCGCCAAGACCGGTAAGCCTGCTGTACTGACTGAGTTTGCCGTTTACAATCTGGAGCGCAACAACCATTTTGAATGCTCCAAGGCAAAAAATGAGCTTGGCTTTGCCCCGCGTCCCTACAAGGAAACACTGCATGATTTGGCGGTTTGGCTCAAGCAGGAGGGAAAAATCGCATGAAGAAAGTTTGTGTTATCACAGGCGGCGGCAGCGGCATGGGGCTTGCCACGGCGAAGCTCGTCTGTGAAGAAGGATATTACACGATTTTGGTGGGGCGCACGGCGTCCAAGCTGGAAAAGGCAGTCAATGATCTGCGCAGTGCAGGCGGCAAGGCTGAGGCGTTCAGCTGTGATGTTTCCGACCGTGAAAGCTGTTTTGCGCTGGCCAAACACGCCGCAGAATGCGGCGAAGTAAAAGCGGTATTACACATTGCGGGCCTCAGCCCTCACATGGGCGATGCTGAAAAGATTTTGCGCGGCAATGCGCTGGGCACAGTGAATATCAACGATGCCTTTTATGAGATCATAGCACCGGGCGGCTGTGTGATCGACACCTCCAGCATGAGCGCCTACCTTGCCCCGCAGTTTGTCATGCCCAAGGGTGCGTACAAGCTGGCGCGCACCGACCGTGAAAAATTCATCAAAAAGCTGGTGGCGCGGGCAGGCATCGCCCCTAAGGACGTCCGCCCGGGTCTGGCCTACGCCATCAGCAAGCATTTTGTAATTTGGTTTGCTAAGACCGACGCCGCACGCTTTGGCGAGAAAAATGTGCGTTGCCTGAGTGTGACACCCGGCAACTTTGACACGCCGATGGGCGCACTGGAAAGCGGGCAGGCGGATGTATTCAAAAAATACTCTGCTCTCAAGCGCAACGGAAAGCCGGAAGAAATCGCCGCTTTGTTTGCGCTTCTTCTGGATGAGCGGCTGGGTTTCCTGACCGGAGCAGACATTCTTATGGACGGCGGCGTTGTGGCAAGCGGCGCCAGCGGATTGAGCAAATAAAAAAGGGCAGCAAAGTAAACCCCGATTTTAGCTTTTGGGGTCTGCTTTGCTGCCTTTTGGATTTTGTGCTTTCGCTTGGCTGTACTTTAGTGCAGCTCGCTTTCGCAGCGGTCCAGCACGGCGGCGATAACCTGATCCATGTCGTAATACTTATACTCACCCAGGCGTCCGCCGAAGATGACCTTCGGCTCGGCGTCGGCCAGCTTCTTGTACTCGGCATACAGTGCGCCGTTTTTAGCATCGTTGACGGGGTAATACGGCTCGTCAACGGGCTTCCACTCAGAGGAATACTCGCGGCTGATGATCGTTTTAGGCAGGTCGTTGCCGTTCTCGTCCTTGCCGAACTCGAACCATTTGTGCTCGATGATGCGGGTCCACGGCGTCTCGCGGTCCGTATAGTTGACGGCGGCGTTGCCCTGGAAGCTGGGCTTGTCGAGCAGCTCATTCTCAAACCGGACGGAGCGGTACTCCAACGTGCCGAGTTTGTAGTCAAAATAAGCGTCAATCGGGCCGGTGTAGACGATTTTGTCAGCCAGTGCGTCCAGCGCGGCCTTGTTTTCAAGGTAATCGGTGTTCAGCCGCACCTCGATGCCGTCCAGAAGATTGGCGATCATCTTGGTGTAGCCGCCGATGGGAATGCCCTGATACAGCGCGTTGAAATAGTTGTTGTCAAAGGTCAGCCGCACAGGCAGGCGCTTGATGATAAAAGCAGGCAGGTCCTTGCAGTCGCGGCCCCACTGCTTCTCGGTGTAGCCCTTGATGAGCTTCTCATAGATGTCGCGGCCCACAAGGGAGATGGCCTGTTCCTCAAGGTTCTGCGGCTCGTGGGTGATCTCACGGCGCTGCTCCTCGATCTTGGCGGCTGCCTCCTCCGGTGTGACGACGCCCCACATCTTATTAAAGGTATACATGTTGAAGGGCAGCGAATACAGTTCACCCTTATAGTTGGCAACAGGAGAGTTCGTAAAGCGGTTGAACTCGGCAAACCGGGTGATATAGTTCCAGACCTTTTTGTTGTTGGTGTGGAAGATGTGCGCACCATACTTATGGACGTTGATACCCTCGATGTTCTCGGTATAAATGTTGCCCGCAATGTTGGGGCGCTTATCCACGACCAGCACGGATTTGCCGTGCGCCTTGGCCTCATGGGCGAAGATGGCACCGTACAGACCGGAGCCGACTACCAGATAATCATATTTCATATAACAGGTGTTCCTCTCTTTAAAAGTCACAAGGATATTGTGCGGTAATGGCATGGAGAGCCTTACTCCACTGTCAAAAAGCGGCAGAAAGGCGTTTCAGTCTCTGCCGAATAGATCTCTTGTGTAGACCTTGTCCCGCACATCGTTGAGGCAGGCATCGTAGCGGTTGGCCAGAATGGCCTGACTCTGCCGCTTGAATTTGTCCAGATCGTTGACCACTGCCGAACCGAAGAAGGTCTTGCCGTCCTCCAGCGTAGGCTCATAGATGATGACCTGTGCGCCCTTGGCCTTAATGCGCTTCATGACACCCTGAATCGAGCTTTGGCGGAAGTTGTCGCTGTTGCTCTTCATCGTCAGGCGGTAGACGCCGATCGTGACGGGCCTTTCGCGGCTTTCGTCAAACTCATTTTCCTGATCGTAGCCGTAGTACCCGGCCAGCTTCAGCACGCGGTCAGCGATGAAGTCCTTGCGGGTGCGGTTGGACTCCACAATGGCCTCAATGAGATTTTCCGGCACATCGGCGTAGGCTGCCTTTGCGTCCAGCGTAGCGGTCAGATCCAGTTCCTTCTCAGCCAGATATTTCTCGATGTAATCATCCCGGATCGGCGATTTGCGTGCGTTGATCAATGCGACCTTTTCCGGCAGGATATCCACCGCCGTCACATGATGGTGCTGGGAAAGCAGCGTGGCAATCGAAAGCCCCACATAGCCGGTCCCGGCCACCGCGATCTTATATTTTTTCATAGCAGTTTATACTCCGCAGCTGCGAATTTTTCGTAAGGCAGCGGTCAAAATTGCGCCGTGCCGGCTTACCGTATGTGGGTTTGTTATAGCACGTCACCGGCCACAATTCAATATTGCCACTTCCCTCAGAATTGTTTGAACAATAATCCAGTATTGAAAACAATCGTCTCTACTCAGTCTTTGCTGTATCTGCTAAGATAGAATCACGGTACTGGCGTGGTGTCAGACCGGTTTGTTTACGGAAAACACGATAAAAGTAATTGTCATCCAGGAATCCGATCTGCTGGCAGATCTGTGCATTGGACAGATTCGTATCGCATAGAAGCTTCATCGCTTTTTGGATGCGCAGGTGCGTGATCTGCTCGTTGATACCGCAGCCATAGAGCTGCCGGGAAAGATAGTACAGCCCGGTACGGCTTAACGAAAGATCACGGCAGATCGTTTCGTTTGTCAATGTCTCATCCAGATGTTCCGCCAGGTAGCGGCTCAGCTTTTCCTGCGCGCTGCCCGCTGCCAACCGCGTCAGCCCCTTTTGGTACAATGCAGCCGCCGCCAAAGCCAGCAGATCCGCTGCTGATTTCAGCACCGGATAGGGCGTGCGCGGCAAGGCATTATAGGCTTTTTGCAGTGCCGTTTTATCAATTGCATAAGCCGAGCAGCATTTTTGCGCATAGCTCCACTCGCTCTGCTCATCGGCCCCCTGTACAATGTGGCTCAACAGCAAAAAGCCCACAACAGCACCATCGATCTGGACCGGCGTGATCACTTCGATCAACCCCGCATGGCAGGGGTAGATGATCGTCTGCTTTTGCCGCGTTGCCTTGCGGCAAGCCGCCTGGTCACACAGGTAACAGCCGGTCTTGCCATCAGGCACACTGCGGATCAAGCGGCAATAAGCTGGCAGTTCCGGCGGATAGGCAAGCACTTCGATTCCATACGAATCAAAAACGGCGGAGCGCAGCCCCGTAAGGCAGTGAAAATCCTGCAAGAGGACCAAAAGCTCCTTTTTATTGAAAACGGTTCCCATGGGTGCGCTCCTTTCCGAACATTAAGATAGTTTTATGATAAAGACCATCCTTTATTTTGTCAAGGAGGATTCCTATGATTGACTTAAAGCAGTGTTCTCTCGGCATTGAGTTGGGTTCCACCCGCATCAAAGCTGTGCTTGTGGGCGATACCTGCAAGCCTGTGGCCCAGGGCGATTTCACCTGGGAGAACCGGCTGGAAAACGGCATCTGGACCTACCCGCTGGAGGAAGTCTGGCAGGGTGTGCAGGCTGCCTACGCGGCATTGGCTGCGGATGTGCTGGCCAAGTGTGGCCAGCCGCTGACCACAGTGGGGTGCATTGGCGTTTCGGCTATGATGCATGGGTATCTGGCGTTTGATGCTGCGGGCAAACTGCTGGTACCGTTCCGCACATGGCGCAACACGATGACCGGCGCGGCAGCAGAAGAGTTGACCTCGGCGTTCGGGTTCAACATCCCGCAGCGGTGGAGCGCAGCACACCTGTACCAAGCCATGCTGAACCGCGAGCCACACCTGCCGCAGCTGGACTTTTTCACCACGCTGGCAGGCTATGTACACTGGCAGCTGACCGGGCGCAAGGTGCTGGGCGAAGGCGATGCCAGCGGCATGTTCCCGATTGACAGCACCACCGGCGGGTATGATACCGCAATGCTCGCAAAATTTAACGCACTGGCAGACAAGCAAGGCTGCCCCGTGGATCTTGTCAAACTGCTGCCTACCGTTTTGCCCGCAGGCGAGGACGCCGGTATGCTGACCGTCGAGGGGGCGAAGCGGCTCGACCCCACCGGCACGCTGCAGCCCGGCATACCGTTCTGCCCACCGGAGGGCGACGCCGGCACCGGCATGGTGGCAACAAACAGTGTCGCCCCGCGCACCGGCAATGTCAGCGCAGGCACCAGCATTTTTGCCATGGTCGTCCTGGAAAAGCCGCTGTCCAAGGTCTACCCGGAAATCGACATGGTCACGACCCCCGACGGCGCGGCGGTCGCCATGGTCCACTGCAACAACTGCACCAGCGATTTGAACGCCTGGGTCGATCTGCTGGCCGAGAGCGCGGCACTGTGCGGAGCAAACATCGACAAAGGTGCGTTGTTTACCCTCCTGTTTAACGAATCGCTGCACGGTGCGCCTGACTGCGGCGGCATCACGCCCGTCAACTACATTTCCGGTGAGAGCGTCACCCACCTGGACGCAGGCGTCCCCCTTCTGCTGCGCCGCCCGGACAGTGCGTTTACGCTGGCCAACTTTATGCGCGCCAACATCTATTCTGCCTTTGCCACGTTGGCGATGGGGCTGGAAATTCTGCGCAAAGAAAATGTGGCTGTGAATACCCTGCTCGGCCACGGCGGCATCTTCAAAACGCCGGGCGTGGCCCAGCGGTATCTGGCTGCGGCGGCGGGTTCGCCTGTGACCTGCATGGAAACAGCCGGTGAGGGCGGTTCCTACGGCATGGCCCTGCTGGCTGCGTATCGTCTGCACCGCGCCGACGGCGAAACGCTGGCCTCGTATTTGAACCGCTGCGTTTTTGCCGACGCCCAAAGCACGACCCTGTTCCCCGACCCTGCCGAGCAGTCCGGGTTTGCCGCCTTTTTGACCCAATACCAAACCGCGCTGAAAGCCGAGCGCGCCGTTGTAAAATAAGGGCTTGCATGCGCCGGCTGCCGGGCAATGCCAGCCAGCGGCGGAAAGGCCGGAACAACAGCTGTTCTTGAACGATTTAGCGTTAAAGCAGAAAGGATAACCTATGCTGGAAGCATTAAAGCAGCAAGTTTATGAAGCCAACATGGAATTGCCCCGCCGAGGACTTGTAACCTACACCTGGGGAAATGTCTCGGGCATTGACCGCGAGAAGGGCTTGTTTGTCATCAAGCCGTCCGGCGTGGAATATGACGAACTTACACCGGAAATGCTCGTTGTCATGGATTTGAACGGCAACAAGATCGAGGGCGAGCTGAAGCCCAGCAGCGACACGAAAACGCATCTGGAACTGTACAAGGCGTTCTCGGCGCTGGGCGGCATCGTACACACCCACTCGACCCACGCAGTGGCCTTTGCCCAGGCGCGGCGCGACCTGCCCGCCTTTGGCACGACCCATGCCGACTATTTTTACGGCCCTGTCCCCTGCACGCGGGAGCTGACGCCTAGAGAGATCGACGAGGACTACGAGAAGAACACCGGCAGGGTCATCATCGAGACGTTCCAAAACCGCGGCATTGACCCGGTGCATGTACCCGGTGTTCTCTGTGCCAGCCACGGTCCCTTTACCTGGGGCAAAGACGCGGCACAGGCTGTCTACCACGCTGTTGTGCTGGAAGAAGTCGCAAAGATGGCAATTTTGACTCTGACCATTGACCCCGATGCACAGCCTGCCCCACAGCATGTTTTGGACAAGCATTTTATGAGAAAACATGGACCCAACGCCTATTACGGCCAGAAATAAGGAGGTTTTACCGTATGAAATTTTACATTGATACCGCCAACGTCGACGAGATCCGCAGTGCCAACGACATGGGCATTATCGCCGGTGTCACCACAAACCCCAGCCTGATTGCCAAAGAGGGCCGCGACTACGCCGAAACGTTGAAAGAGATTGCCACCATCGTGGACGGCCCCATCTCCGGCGAAGTCAAGGCGACCACAACCGATGCCGAGGACATGATCGCCGAGGGCCGCGCCATCTACGCGCTGGACCCGAAGCACATGGTGGTCAAAATCCCCATGACCGCCGAGGGGTTAAAGGCCATCAAGGTGCTGTCCGGCGAGGGCATCCCTACGAACTGCACACTGATTTTCAGCGCCAACCAGGCGCTGCTGGCAGCCCGCGCGGGCGCCACGTATGTCAGCCCGTTTTTGGGGCGTCTCGATGACATCGGCCAGCCGGGCATTGATCTGATCGAGACTATCCATGATATATTCCTGAACTATCCGGACATCGAGACTCAAATCATCGCCGCCAGCGTGCGCAATCCCATCCATGTGACCGACTGCGCCCTGGCCGGTGCCGACATTGCCACGGTGCCGTACAAGGTCATCGAGCAGATGCTTCACCATCCGCTGACCGATGCCGGCATTGAGAAGTTCAAGGCCGACTATACAAAAGTTTTTGGCGTCAACGGATAAATCTTCCGTAAGGGGGAGACAAAGATATGTACTATATTGGGATCGACCTCGGCACCTCTGCGGTGAAGCTGCTGCTGATGGACGAAACGGGCAGCATTACCAACATCGTCAGCCGGGAATACCCGATCGCCTTCCCGCATCCCGGTTGGAGCGAGCAGGACCCCGCCGATTGGTGGGCGGCGGTCTGCGACGGCATCCCCGCGCTGCTGGACGGGTTTGATGCGTCTCAGGTCAAGGGCATCGGCGCGGGCGGCCAGATGCACGGGCTGGTGGTGGTGGACAAAAATGACACGGTTATCCGCCCCTGCATCCTTTGGAACGATGGCCGCACCCAAAGGCAGGTCGACTACTTAAACGGCGTTATCGGCAAAGACAAGCTGAGCCGTTACACCGCAAACATCGCCTTTGCAGGTTTCACCGCACCCAAACTGCTTTGGATGCGGGAGAACGAGCCGGACAACTTCGCCCGCATCGAAAAAATCATGCTGCCGAAGGATTACATCAACTATAAGCTGACCGGCGTCCACTGCACCGACTATTCCGACGCATCGGGCATGCTGCTGTTGGACGTGGAGCACAAATGCTGGAGCAAGGAAATGCTGGACCTCTGCGGCGTGCAGGAATCCCAGCTGCCGAAGCTGTTTGAGAGCTGGCAACCCGTCGGCACGCTGACTGCCGAAGCCGCCCAAACGCTGGGCCTGCCTGCGGATGTGGTCGTTTGCGCGGGCGCGGGCGATAACGCCGCTGCGGCTGTCGGCTGCGGCGCGGTGGGCGGCGGTAAGTGCAATATTTCCTTGGGCACATCGGGCACGGTGTTCATCACCAGCGATACGTTCGGCGTCGACAAGCAGAACGCCCTGCACAGCTTCGCCCACGCGGACGGAGGGTATCATTTGATGGGCTGCATCCTCTCGGCTGCGTCCTGCAACAAGTGGTGGAGCGAAGAAGTGCTGCACACCACTGACTACGCTGCCGAGCAGACACCCATTACGGCGGACAAGCTGGGCGCGAACGACGTCTACTTCCTGCCCTACCTGATGGGCGAACGCAGCCCCCACAACGATCCTGCCTCGCGCGGTGCGTTCGTCGGGCTGCGGATGGACACCCCGCGTGCCGCGCTGACCCAGGCGGTGCTGGAAGGTGTGGCGTTTGCGATTCGCGATTGTGTGGAGATTGCGCGGGCACAAGGCGTGAAGATTAAAGCCAGCACGCTCTGCGGCGGCGGCGCCAAAAGCCCGCTGTGGCGGGAGATTTTGGCGAACGTGCTGGGCATTCCGCTGACGCTGCCCCAGACCGAGCAAGGCCCCGGCTACGGTGGCGCGATGCTGGCGGCGGTGGCCTGCGGGGCATACCCCAACGTGCAGGCCTGCGCCGAGGCGCTCGTCCACGCCAAGAGCACAACCGAGCCGGACGCCGCGCTCGTCGAAAAATACAACGCGCGCTACGCTGTGTGGCACAAGCTGTACCCGGCACTGAAAGTATCCTTTGCGGAAATGGAGGCACTGCAATGAAGATTTTTTCTGTAACCGACCCGGAATTCAAGCCTTATGGCCGCGTTGTGACCGGGCTGAATACCGCCAAAGCGGAAATTTTGGCCGCCTTGGCAAACACCCCGCTGCCCGCAGCTACGGATTATGTGGCCGAGGACGCAGCCCTGCAGGAACTGCCCGCCGCCGTCGAAGTGTCGGAGCATCTTTTCGGCGGCATGCCCTGCCAACTGGGCTGGTGCAACGGTCACAACACCTATTTGAACTGCCTGGAATACCACCGCGACAGCGAGTTCAATCTGGGTACCGAAGATTTTGTGCTGTTGCTTGCCAGGCAGGAGGAAATCGCGGACGGCAAGCTGGACACCGCCAAGGTCAAGGCGTTCCGTGTCCCGGCAGGCACACTGGTGGAAGTCTACGCCACGACGCTGCACTACGCGCCCTGCCATGTGGACGCAGCCAAGGGCTTCCGCGTGCTGGTCGCTCTGCCCAAAGGCACCAATACCGCAAAGCCCGCCATCAAGAATGACGGCGGCGATGACCCGCAGCTGTGGGCCTGCAACAAGTGGCTGTTCGCCCATCCCGACAGCGCCGAGGCCAAGGCCGGGGCGTATGTCGGATTGGTGGGGGAAAACGTACATATTTAGGAGCATATAGAATGCTCCCCTACGATACAGGAAAGTTCCACGGCATCCCCGTAGGGGCGGATTCCATATCCGCCCGCCATTGCAAAATGTGTAAATATATAGGAGGCAAAACCATGAAATCATCCAACATCCCCGAGGTCAAGCTCGGCATCATTGCCGTCAGCCGTGACTGTTTTCCCATCGCCCTGAGCGAGAAGCGCCGCGCTGCCATCTCTGCCGCCTGCGCCGCCAAGGGCACTGACCTGTACGAGTGCAAGACCACTGTCGAGAACGAGCACGACATGCAAAAAGCCGTGGCCGAAGTCACCGCCGCAGGCTGCAACGCGCTGACCGTATTCCTCGGCAACTTCGGCCCCGAAACGCCCGAAACGCTGATTGCCAAGCACTTTGACGGCCCCTGCATGTTCGTAGCGGCAGCCGAGGGCGACGGCGATATGATCAATGGCCGCGGAGATGCGTACTGCGGTATGCTGAACTGCTCCTACAATCTCGGCATGCGCCATCTGAAGGGCTATATTCCCGAGTATCCCGTCGGCACGGCGGAGGAAATTGCCGACAAGATCGCCGAGTTTGTGCCGATTGCCCGTACCATTCTGGGCGTGCGTGATTTGAAAATCATCACCTTCGGCCCGCGCCCGCAGGACTTCTTCGCCTGCAATGCCCCCATCAAGGGCCTGTATGAGCTGGGTGTTGAGATCGAGGAAGACTCCGAGCTTGACCTGCTCGTTTCCTACAAAGAGCATGCGGGCGACCCGCGCATCGCGGACGTCTGCGCCGACATGGCCGCCGAGATGGGCGAGGGGCACTATTACCCCGACCTGCTGACCCGCATGGCGCAGTTTGAGCTGACCCTGCTCGACTGGGCCGAGAACCACAAGGGCAGCAAAAAGTACGTTGCCTTTGCTGATAAGTGCTGGCCCGCTTTCCCGTCGCAGTTCGGGTTTGAGCCTTGCTACGTCAACTCCCGCCTTGCCAGCCGCGGCATCCCCGTGGCCTGCGAGGTCGATATTTACGGTGCCCTGTCCGAGTACATCGGTATGTGCGCCTCCGGCGACACCGTCACCCTGCTGGACATCAACAACAGTGTGCCCAAGTACATTTATGATGAGGACATCACCGGCAAGTTCCATTACAAGCTGACCGATACCTTCATGGGCTTCCACTGCGGCAACACGCCGTCCTGCAAGATGTGCAGTGACCGCGCCGTCAAGTACCAGCTCATCCAGCACCGCCTGCTGGAGCCCGCCGGCAGCGACCCCGATTTCACCCGCGGCACACTGGAAGGCGACATTGCGCCGTCCGACATCACGTTCTACCGTTTGCAGTGCGACAGCGAAGGCCAGCTGCGCGCCTACATCGCTCAGGGTGAAATTTTACCCGTTGCAACGCGGTCTTTCGGTGGCATCGCCATCTTCGCCATTCCCGAGATGGGCCGTTTCTACCGCCATGTCCTGATTCAGAAGCGCTACCCGCACCACGGTGCCGTTGCCTTCGGTCACTATGGCAAGACGCTGTTTGAAGTGTTCAAGTTCCTCGGCATTGCGGACATTGCCTACAACCAGCCCAAGAGCCTGCCGTATCCCACAGAAAATCCGTTTGCATAATAATAAGGGAAGGTAAAGAAGAGCTGCGTATGAATCAGCAATGATCGCAGAAGATCGACGCTTACCGGCGTGCCAGCAGCTATCCGGCAGCCGGTCAGCTCTATCTGCCGGATACCCCCCTGCTGCGCCGCCCGCTGAAGCGTGAGGACGTCAAGCGCAAGCTCATCGCCCACAAGAACTGCATCCACGAGATTGGTCAGGATATGCCCGAAATTTTGGATCGGAAGCGGCATCTGCCGGAGAAGATCTACACTTTTTAATTAAAAATCATTCTTCACCGCAAAAAAGGTGCGTTCACCCCTTGGCCCCCTCTGCGAGGGGGCTCCGCCCGCAGGCGGTGGGGGAGAGAACTGTACGGTTGCCCAAAACATTTCGGGCTATGGCAAGGTTCTCTCCCTCCGCTCCCCCTCTGGCGCAAGCGCCACCTCCCCCGTATCAGGGGAGTCTGTCTCGCAGAGGGAGGTTTTTCGACACGCCGAGGAGAGATGTGGCTCACATCTCTCCTTTTTGTGGTGACTGGCAGGTGGAAAGTACAGCCTTTTCTGCACCACCATATAATTTGAGCCAGCCGTCCTTGATCTCACAGACCTTGGTCGGCGCGCTCAGCGAGATCTCATCCGGCTTATCCTTGCCGTACACGACCATGCCGCGCCGCACGCCAAGGCTGGTCATTACCTTTTTGCTGACGCTGCGCATCGGCAAGGAGAAAAACACGCCGATCCTGCGGTTTGCCTGCATCTTTTCCAATGCGGCATATATGGGCTTTCCGCTGATTCAGGCGCTGTTCGGGGCCGAGGGGCTTTTGTACGCCAGTGCTTATGTGACAGTGTTCAATATTTTACTGTGGACCGTCGGCTATGCGATGGTCAGCGGGAAGGTCCGCCCCGGAGAGGTGCTGCACAGCATCCTGACAACGCCGGTGCTCTGGTCCGTTCTGCTGGGCCTGACCCTGTACCTGTTCCGGGTCAATGTGCCGGAGCTTATCCGCCAGCCGCTGCAGCTGGTCGGCAACATGAACACACCGCTCTCGATGATTATCACCGGTATGCTGATTGCCGGCAGCAAGCCGGAAAAGCTGCTGGGCAACCGTGAGATATACCGCATCATTCTGATACGTATGTTGTTCATCCCGCTGGTGAGCTTTCTGCTGTTCCGGCTGCTAAGTGTGCAGGGCATGGTGGCCGAGGTCGTGCTGCTGCTTGAGGCCTGCCCCTGCGCCGCCATCACCTCGGTGTTTGCCGTTCAGTTTGGCTATGACGAGGACCTCGCGGCCGGTTCTGTCGTTATAACGACCTTTATCAGTATTGTGGTGCTGCCGCTTTGCTGTTGAAGGAGAAAAAGTAAGTTTGCGATCAGCCCTTATCCGCGCCGGCGGTAATGCCCTCGACATAGAATTTCTGCATGATGACAAACAAAATCGAGATGGGGACGGACACCAGCACACCGCCTGCACAGAACAGCGCAAAGTAGTTGTTGATGAGCGTTCTCTGCAGCATATTGAACAGGCCGATGGCGACTGTCCAGTCGGTGGAGACGCCGGAGTTCAGAATCATCTTCGCCACAACGAAGTCCGTCCAGGGAATCATAAAGGAGCTGATGATGGTGTACACCAAAATCGGCTTGGACATCGGCAGCACGACCTGAAAGAATATCCGCGCATCGGAGGCACCGTCCAGCTTGGCGGCCTCACGCAGGGAAACCGGCGTGGTATCAAAAAAGCCCTTACAGATCAGGTAGCCAAGTCCAGACGAACCGGCATAGACCATGATAAGACCGGCGTAGGAGTTGGTCAGGTTGAGGTACTTCAAAACGAAGTAAACTGCAATCATCGCCAGAACACCGGGGAACAGGTTGACAATGACCGACAGATTCTGGAGCAGCCTGCGCCCCTTAAAGCGGCAGCAGCTCAATGCGTAGGCGACCATCAGCACAAAGCAGGTGGAGATAACGCAGGTAAAGCACGCAACCACAAAGGTGTTTACAAACCACCGCGGGAACTGCGCAACGGAATCGGGGTGGAACATGATGTTGGCGTAGTTGTCCAGCGTATAACCAGCGGGGAAAAAGCGCCGCACATTGATGCCCCGATCGGTGGAGAAGGAGGTTGCCACCAGCCAGACAATGGGCACCAGCCAGATACCTGCCAGCAGGGCAAGAACCAGATGGCGGATGACGCTGCGCACACCGCGGACGATGCGCCCCTGGCGCAGCTGCGCCTGCGAGCTGCCGGGCAGCGAAACTGTTTGCTGTGTCAAGAGAACGTCGCCTCCTTTTTATTGATGAAGCGGAAGCAAACCAGTGTGAAAATGGCACAGATGATAAACACCATAATGCCGATGACCGCCGCCATCTTATAGTTGTACTGCTCCTGTGTCAAACGGAACAACCATGTGACCAGCAGGTCCACTTCCTTGGCGCTGGACGATGCCATGGCTTGATCCTTAGTGATGTAGACATCCTGCGTCAGCAGGTAGATGACATTGAAGTTGTTGACGTTCTTGACGAAATCCGTCACCAGCGCGGGCCCCTGCACACTGAGCAGGTAGGGCAGCTTGATATAAATAAAGCACTGCAGCGGGCTGGCACCGTCGATGGTAGAGGCTTCCAGAATATCGCTGGGGATGTTCATCAGCACACCAGTGGCAATCAACATCTGGTACGGTATACCGACCCAGATGTTGATCATAATGATCATGAACTTAGCCCAATGCTGATCCGTCAGAAACGGGATATGGTCCATGCTCTGCCCCAAAAGCCCAATGGTTTTGAGCAAATCAGTGACGCCCGCATTGTTCATCATGGTATTGCAGATACCGGCATCTGAGAAGAAATTGCGCACCAGCAGCAGCGTGACGAACTGCGGCACGGCAATGGTAATCATAAACAGGGTACGCCAGAGCCGGGGGCACTTCGTCTTTTTGTTGTTGATGAACATTGCCAGAAACACGCCGCCGAAGAAGGTCGTGAAGGTTGCAAAGAACGCCCAGACCAGTGTCCAACTCAGCACCTTGCCGAATGCATAGCTGAAGGTCATCGACAGCGACTGGCCGCCAAACAGCGAGGCAAAGTTTGCCAGCCCTACCCATGTAAACAGCGCGGCAGGCGGCATGTGCTGCTGGTCGTAGTTCGTAAAGGCAACGGCAATCAAAATGAAGAGCGGTACAATGGTAAACACCACCACGCCCAGCACCGGCAGCGTCAGCAGCGTGACATAGAATTTCTCATTAAGGTAGCAGTTGATGTCCTGACGGAAGCTGTTGGGCTTTTTACCGGCAGCCTTTTGCTGCTGCAGCAGGTAATTCGACTGCACAACCATCATGGTCGCCACGACCAGCGAGACAATGATCACCACCGCAATGACGCTGAGCAGCAAAATAGCAAACGAGTTATCGTAATTGTTGACCTCGTTTTTGAGGGTCACCGGGTTGAACTGCATCTCCATCTGGACAGTGCCGAGCGTGCCAAACTTTTTTAAAGCCGGAATGCCGGAGGTACCCAGAAAATACAGCCCCAACCCCTGCACCAGCGTTACCAGCAGTGCCTTGATGAGCTGTCCATGCCCGATGTAGCCCAGACCCCAGACAAGCAGCGACAGCTTGGTGAAGGCATCGCCGCGGACAAATGCACGGCCGAACTTCTGAATGAAATTTGCTTCTTTTCCGTCGCCACGCGACGGTGCAAGAACCATTTCTGCCACAGAAGTCATCTCCTTTCTTATGCGCGGGATTTAAAAAAAGCGGGCACGCCGCATAGCCGCTGCGTGCCCGCTGGATTATTTTTTACTGTGCCACGGGTGCGGTGATACCGGCTACAGCATCGTCCACCAGCTGCTGGGTGGTCTTGCCCTGCGTATCGCCGGAAACCAGGATCTCGCCCAGGCTTGCGGCGGAGCTCCAGTAGTTGGCACCTACGCGCTGCAGGGTGGCGTAGTCGCTCTGCTCAGCCAGTGCGGCGATGGCAGGCGCGCTCTGCACGGCCTCAGACTCGTTCACAGCAATGTTGGAGGGTCCGAGCTGACGGTCATTGAAGCGCTTGGCCTGATTGTCCTCGTTGGTGATGTAGTCAGCCAGCATCATGGCAACACCGACATTGGCACTGTGGGGGTTGACGCCGACCAGCTTGTAGCCGGAGAAGGAAGCCATCTGCACCTGCTCGCCGTTCAGGGTGTAGGTAGGCAGCTTGGTGGCGGCGTAGTTATCGCCCCAGGTCTCCTGCGCGGTTTTGGCGTTCCAAGTGCCGGAGATGGCGGCGCAGCAGCTGCCGTCCTTGATGCCGGAAACGATGTCTGCATCCGCGCCGGACTTGAAGGCGGACTGGGCGCTCATATCCAGAATTGCCTGCGTGACATCGGCACCGGGGGCCTCGTTCCAGTTGCAGACGGTGTTGATGCCGTCATCGGCGAGGGTAGCCTTCAGGCCGGCACCAGCGTAGAAGCTGTAAATGTACCAAGCATCGTTCAAACTCATCATGAACTTTTTGCCGGAGGCATCGGCCTTGGCCAGCAGGGCATCCATGCTCTTGACATCATCCTCGCTCAGGACGCTCTTGTCATAGTAGAGGAAGTAGCCGTTGTCGGCGGTCATGGGGTAGGCGTAAAGCTTGTCGTTCATGGTCGCGGCCTCAACGGAGCCTGCCAGGTTGCGGCTCTTGACATCCTCGGGGTTCAGCAGGATTTCCTGCAGGGCACCGGCTGCCACCAGCTCGTTGAGCTGGTCATCCGCAAAGGCGAAAACATCGGCAGCTGCCTCGGGGTCAGCCAGAACGGTATCTTTGGCGCTGGACTCGGACTGGACACCGATCTCGATCGTAACGTTGCCTTTGTCGGCATTCTCCGCGATGAAAGCATCAGCCATCTCACGCAGCATGGTCTGGTCTTCCTCAGCACCCCACATGGTCAGTTTCACATCGCCCCAGCTTTCCGCGGCGGAAGAAGCCTCACTGGAGGATGCGGCAGAATCGGCCTGAGATGCGGCAGAGGACGCAGCAGAGGAAGATGCAGCACCACCGCAGGCGGTCAGCATAGTGGCCGCCGTCACGGTGCTCACAGCAGCAAGAGCGTTATGACGGGAAATCCATTTTTTCATGATCGAGTTCTCCTTCATTTCTGATTTTGGAAGTGGTATGTTGCCAAAAGTTGCGCACTTATGTTGCGCACATTTGAGCAACCCTCTCGTTACAAACATAGAATACTCTCTTTTCAAGCCTCCGTCAATGGGTGATATTCACGGTATTGCAGCCCGAAAACTGGAAATTCTGACGGAAAAACCCGTGACGCAGCCCATTTTACGCGCAACTTTTGCGCAACAAGCATACATTTGCCCAAAAAAGCCCCCGGTTTTGGCGTAAAACCGGGGGCTGGGTACGCTATACATCAAGTTATATTTTCAGGAAGCTTGCAGGGCAGCATACCTCCCCTGCTGCACAATCTGTGGGTATGCCATAGAGGGACGCGGGCTATCGTCCATCGTGGGTACGGCTATTCCATTTGGTGGACTCACGCAAAATAACCTGATACCCCTCAATTTGGCGCTGCACCATTTCCTTGCCAAGCAGGCGGTCAAGCAGCATACGGCAGGCTGTGCGCCCCAGCTGCTCGGCATCGTACTGCACCGCAGACACCGAGGGCGTGATACTGGCCAGCATCGAGCTGTCATACAGGCTGGCAACGCGCAGATCGTGCGGCACCAGAATATGCCGGTTGCGCAACTCTCGCATGACCTCATAGGCAATCTCATCGTCACCGCAGAGCAGGCAGTCCGCCTTTTGCTCAAGCGCTGCCTCCAGTGCATCAATGGTCTGCCCTGTTGATTCAATGCCGGAATGAACAAGGCGCTGGTCCACCGGCACGCAGGATTCTGCAAAGCCGCGCAGGTATCCGCGCGTGCGGTCAGTGTTGACGGCGTAGATCGTGCTGCCGACCAGCAGCGCGATCCGCTTGGCACCCATCTGCAGCAGAATACGGGTCATCTCGCAGGCGGCGGTAACCTGATCATTGTCCGCCTGCGGTATCGTCTTATCCTCACTGCGGCCAATCAGCACAAACGGCACATCATACTGCCGCAGCAGGTCAACGCAGGGATCGTCTGCCATGGCGTAGGTCAGAATAACACCATCCACCTTATGGCTCGCCAGCTGACGCTGCAGCTGGGTATATTCTGTGCTGGAGGCGTAGCACAGCAGCATGTCGTAGCCGCGCTGATCAGCCATGGTACAGATGCCGCCCATACATTTGCGCAAAAACGGCAGATCCAGTGTAATAAAGCGCTGCGGCACAACCATAGCAATGTTGTTAGTGCGCACCTTTGGGTCTTTTTGCGCAGACGCAGGCTCTGTGCGGGCATGCCCCATATAGGCGAACACCTTGGCGCGGGTTTTCTCGCTGATGCGCCCTTTTCCGGAAAGTGCGCGGGACACCGTTGTTTTAGAAACACCCAGCGCCTCCGCCACCTGCTCGATAGTCATTTTTTCGTTTTCTTTTGCGGCCATTGGGGGAACCTTCTCCTTTGCATTGCATTGCGCAACAAATCTCATATCAGCATAACGGGATATTCTTTCGTTGTCAATGTCCGAAAGCAACAAAAAGCGTTCTGCTTTTTAGCAGAACGCTAAAACAGGCCGATTTTGTCAAAAAATACGGTCCATGTCCTTCCAAACTGCAGTCCGGTAGCGGTCAAGCACAGTGTTTCCCACCGTGGCAGGCTGTTCCGTGCAGTTCTGCACAAACACAAAGCTGCCGCGCCGCACCGCCAGAACTCCTTCCGGCAGAGCCTCCGGCCAAGCCGGGCTCAAGCCGATTTCCTTTGCAGCATCGTGATAAAACGCCCGATAAAAAGCCTCGTCAAAGCGGCTGGCCAGATAGTAAGCGCGGCCCTTACCGTATCGGTGGACCGCCGCAGCCGGGTGCCCGGAAAAATAATCCTCATCATACAGGCTGAGCGGCTCTGCCGGATCTTTCTCATCAAGGGCTGCCACCTCACACAGGGTGGATGCCTGTGCCGCAGGCAGTGTGCAGCCAGCTGCCGGCATGCAGCTGCGGGTTTCCCCGTCATACATGCCGTCAATCTCGGTGCGGCGCAGCCCCAGCAGTTCAGTCAGTCCATAGGGCGTGTCCCCCAAGCGGCAGAGATCACTTTCATCGACCACGCCCGACCAGTAGGTGACGATGACCGTCCCGCCGTTTTGCGCAAATGCGCAAAGTTTTTTCGCAAAAGCATCGGTCAGCAGGTAGAGCATCGGCACCACAACCAAGCCATAGCCTGTCAGGTCGGCGTTCTGGTCAACAAACTCCACAGCAATGCCCTCCCGTGCAAGGGCATTATAGTGCCGCTTCAGCTCATCCCAATAGCCCATACCGGCATTGCGCGGGCCGCAGGAGCCTTCCAGCGCCCACTTATTCTGCCAATCATGGACTATGGCAGCCTGCTTTTCGCGTTTTACCGCTGTAATTTCGGCCAAAGCCTCCAGCCTTAACCCAACCTGCGCAGTCTCCGTAAAAGAACGGGCATCCTCCCGCCCATCGTGGCCGATGACAGCGCCATGGAGCTTTTCCTCCGCGCCGCGGCTGGCGCGCCACTGGAAATAAAGCACACTGTCTGCGCCGTGCGCCACCGTCTGCAGCGCGGCAAGCTCTGCAATGCCGGGCTTTTTCTGCTTGGAAACAGGCTGCCAGTTGGTAAAGCTGGGGCTGGACTCCATCAGCAGGAAAGGCTTGTCCTTCATTGAATAGAACAGGTCGTGCATCATGGCGGTGTCCAGCGCCGTTTCCTCTACCGTTTCACTGGGCTTGTGCCAGGTCGGGTAGTTGTCCCAGCTGGCGACATCAATCTCCTTTGCCATCTTGAAATAGTCGATGCCGTCAAACCGATACATCATATTGACGGTAAATTTGGCATTGGGGGTCATTTCCTTGACGGTATCCCGCTCAAATTTCAAAAAGTCGATATGTCGATCACTGACGAAGCGCTTCCAGTCAAGCGCAAGCGCCTGTACGGCGTTTTCACCCTGCGGGGCAGGGCTTTCGATTTGCTCCCAATCGGTGTAGTCATGGCTCCAGAAGCGGGCGTTCCATGCCTTGTTCAGCGCCGCCAGCGTTCCGTACCGTGCCTGCAGCCAGCGGCGGAACTCCGCCTGACACAATGCGCAGTGGCAGTCCCCGCCCATCTCGTTGGAGATGTGCCAAAGGATGACTGCCGGATCATCCCCAAATCGCTGCGCCAGCTTTTGGTCGATGGCGCGCACCTTCTCACGATAAATCGACGACGTATAGCAGTAATTCTGACGCCGGTTGTACAGCTCCCGCACGCGGTCAGCCCGCACACGGCGCACCTCCGGGTACTTGTGTGCCAGCCATGCGGGGCGTGCAGCACTGGGGGTCGCCAAAATCGTGCAGATCCCGTTGGCGTAAAGATTATGGATGATGTCCGCCAGCCAGTCCAGATTGAACACGCCCTCCTCAGGCTCCAGCACCGACCATGAAAACACCCCCAGCGTCACGGTATTGACGCGGGCTTTTTTCATCAATTCAATATCCTGTGCCAGAATGTCCGGCCTGTCGAGCCACTGCTCCGGGTTATAGTCCCCACCGTGAAGTAATTTGCGCCCCTGCATGGCAGATCCTCCTTTGGCTGCGCAACATGCGCAACTTATATTCAAGTAATCGTTGCGTTTTATACTGAGTATAGCAAGAAGCCCCTTAAGATGCAAGATGCTTTTATGGAGTATAGCACCATTCATCTGGATATTTCGCGCATCCACACTTTCCCGTCCGTGCCTCTATCGGGAGGTTTCACAACTTTGCAGCGGTTCATTTAGGCATAGTGCCAAATGCCCGAGTTTCCCACTGTATGCAGTATTTCTCCGCCGCTCGCCTTCCTCCGTGATGAACAAGCCTCTGCATACACACAGGCACCAACCCGAAGCGTTCTTGCCTCGGTCTGGTGCCTGTTATTTATGTAAAGCCCATTACTGATTGGAAAATTGCTTTCTGTCTGCCTTTTTACCGTGTCACCGGCACTGTCACGGCAGTGCTGTACATGCCGTCATCCGCCGTCAGGGTCAGGCTGTTCCCCTCCCCTGCACGCACGATGGCCAGCGCCTCGCCGTAGTAGGTGTCGGCCACACAGTCCAGATAACTGCGCTCATGATACGGGCAGGCGTTGCCAAGCCCGACCAGTGTACCGCCATCTACCTCCACCTTGATATTGCCGCGTGCCAGCGGTTTCGTGATACCCGTTTCATCGGTGTAGCGCAGCCGGATATAGCAAAGATGCCCAGCTTGCACGCTGCTTTGCTCCGGTCCCGCAGTGATCTGGGTTTTCTGCCCTGCCGTCGTCAGGGTGCAACGTCCGAGCTCACAACCCTGCGCGTCATAGCTGATGGCCTCCAGCTTTCCCGGCTCATAGGTCACCGAAAACTTCGCAAGGCAGTCCTTTTTCAATGCTTTTCTGCCGACGATACGGCCATTCAGCCACAGCTCTACCCGCGCCGCGCGGGCGTACACCTCGATGCTGGCCTTTTGGCCCTCGCAGCCTGTCCAACTCCAGCTTGGCATGGCGCTGGTCATCTTCCATGCGCTGGGGCTGTGCCGGTCACCAGTATGGTTGACCGGACAGACGGCAATGTACGGTCCGTTGTCCTTTTCGAGCGCCACGCGGGTATATAGGGCTTCGCCCAGCGGCTTACCGGTCAGATCAATGCGGCCCGATCCTGCCGAAACCCAGCCAAGGCCGCCGTCAAAGTTTTTGGCATAGTCCCCATACTCCCACGAGCCGACCATGACCTCGCCCAGATAATCCATGCCCGCCCAGACAAAATCACCGACCAGACGCGGCTCAGCCTTCGCCAGCTCGCGGAACTTATAGGCATCATTGCAGAAGGTCTCGCTGCCCAAAATCAGCCGCTGCGGGTACTTTTTCAGGTCGTGCTTGTAGCGATAAATGCCGTAGTTATAGCCCGCAATATCCATATTCGCAAAGGCATCGCGGGTTTTGACATCACAGCCATGCAGCGTCGCGCCGCGCTTCATGAATTCATCACCCAAAAGCCCTGCCAGATTGTTGAAGAACTTGCTGCCCACCGACTTTTTCTTGACGGCTTTTCCCTTAGCCTTGGCTTTTTCTGCTTTTTCAGCCTCCTTTTTGGCCTTTTCATCGCTGTACACGCCGAAGCCGATGGAGCTCAAAAAGTTGAAGAAGATATTCACACCGCAGGTCACCGGGCGGGAATTGTCCAGCCCGTGCAGGAAGTCGGTCATCTCCTTCGTCAGGGCGATGCCGCGCTTTTGGGCAGTCTCGCTGACCTCGTTGCCTGTGGAGTAGAGAACCACACAAGGGTGGTTGTAGTCCTTCTCGACCATATCGGTCAGGTCCTGCCGCCACCACTCCGCAAAATACGGTACATAATCGTATTCGGTCTTGTGGATGTACCAGTGGTCGATGTATTCATCCATGACGAGCATGCCCTGGCGGTCACACTCTGCCAGCAAAGCCTTGGAGCAGGGATTATGCGCCGAGCGGATGGCGTTGTAGCCCGTTTCTTTCAGCAGGCGCACCTTGCGGGCCACGGCATCGGGGTCGCAGACAGCGCCCAGCAAGCCGTTATCGTGGTGGATGCAGGCCCCCTGAATGATGACCCGCTCGCTGTTTAAAGTGAAGCCGTTTTTGCCCCAACTCACCGTGCGCACGCCGAAGGTCTCGACCGCCTCATCATCTGCAAATTGTATGCGGCATCGGTACAAATTCGGCGTTTCCGGTGTCCAAAGACGGGCATTGTCGATGGTAAGCGTAAAAACTGCTTCCCCATCAGATTCCTTCCGAACAGTGGGGAGTCCCTCAACCATCAGCTGAACCGTACCGGGCGCACTGGTCCTGACACGGATTTCCACCACAGCCGGCTCCAGCGACACTGTACGGATGCGCACACCGTTGAGCAATATGTGCTTATCCCCTGCCGTCCACAGCTGAACGGGACGATACAGTCCCGCGCCGGAATACCACCGGCTGTTGGGCTGGTCGGCGTTGCGGGCAATCACTCGCAGTTCGTTATCCCCTGCGCGCAAAAATGGCGCACAGTCTACATAAAAATTGGTATACCCATAGGGGCGGAACGCCGCCTTTTGGCCGTTCAGCCAGACCTCAGCGTTGTGATAAACACCCTCAAATTCCAGAATGTGGGTGTCCGACAGCTCGTTTTCGGGCACCGTCAGGGTTCGCTGATACTCATAGTCATAACCCTCATGCCAGCCGGTGTTGACGCCGCCCGCGCTCAGGGCCGTGCGCGGCTCCGCCAGCATGGCGTCATGGGGCAGGGTCACGGGCCGGCCGGGTGCGGTATCGCCCAAGTGACGGCAAGTCCAGCCGGTGAGAAGGGGTGTTGCTTTCATAGATCAGTACTCACTTTCCGCTGCTTTGTATAGAAATCTGAAATGCGCGCTTTTTGCAGGGTTGCCGCATTTTTGTTCTTCTGCCTGTACTATACCACATCTGAAACAAAATAGGTGCGCCTTTTCACAAACCGTTTGAATTCACGCACAAACCAATTTACCCGTTGACACAATGCACAACTTTCCCGCCTGTTTCTGCGCAAATCCACTAAATTCCATAACAGCGGTTTTCAAGGCTGTAATAACGCAGCACACTGCTATTAGAAATCTTGTACAAAAATCAGATTCAATTTTTGTTATAGATTATGCGTTTAACCATTGAGAATCTTTCTCTTGTGTTGTACCATGGAATAAGAACGAATAAAAAGAAGGTATTGCACTGTCATTTTCGCAGCATAAAACCGCGCTGGCCTGTCTTGAGGCGATGCGCAGCGGCAGGGATTGCGAAGCGCAAATCGTTCTGCCGGTCACACTCATACCCAGAGAAAGTACGAGGAAGATGCCATGTCGGACTTTATGAAATCGCTGAGCAGAATTGCCATTCCTGTTACCCTGCAAAGTATGCTACAGGCCTCCTTTTCCATAATAGACCAGATTATGATCGGGCAGTTGGGCGAGGTCAATATTGCAGCTGTGGGATTGTACGGGAATTTTTCGTTGATTTTTTCCGTGGTGATGGGCTCGGTCGGCACCGTTGCCGGAATCCTGATTGCCCAGTTCACCGGCGCAGACAACGAGCGGGAGGCATGGTGCAGTCTGAATGTCAGCCTGCTTTGCGGAGCCTTGCTGTCAGTTCTGTTTTTGCTGGCTGCCGGGGGCTTTCCGGCACAGATTTTGCAGCTTTACACCGCCGATGGGCGTATTCAGCAAGCCGGTGCCGTGTATTTTAAAACGGTTGCATTCGCTTATCTGCCGATGGCGCTCAGCACGGTCTTATCCGCGTGGCTGCGCTGCAAGGAACACGCTGCCGTTCCCTTTTGGGCCAGCCTTGGCGCGGTGGCTGCCAACACCGGGCTGAACTACCTGCTGATATTCGGCAAGCTCGGGTTTGCCCCCATGGGGGTACAGGGTGCTGCGATTGCCACGCTCGTTTCGCAGCTGCTGAATTTCCTGCTGATTTTACTGGGCTTTGTGGTCTGTCTCAGAAGGGATGGCAGTCATCCTCTGTGGACGCTGCATTTTGAAAGAATCACCCTGCGAGCGTACGGCGGCATGATCCTGCCGATTTTGCTCAGTGAGTTTTTGTGGAGCTTGGGGCAGAATGTCGAGTCTGCAGTGTACGGGCATCTCGGCACAGCCAACCTTGCCGCTTACACCCTCACCTGCCCGATTCAGTCACTGATCGTAGGTGCATTGAGCGGGTTATCGGCGGCAGCCGGTGTGATGGTCGGCAAGCATCTGGGAAAGAAAACCTACGACGCCGCCTACGGGGATGCCAGACGCATTATGCTGACCGGGCTGGTCGGTGCTATAGGCGTAGCCTCGCTGCTGGTACTGTTTGCAGGCGCATACACCAATCTGTACCGCGTGGACGCTGATGTACAGACGCTGGGCAAAGCATTGCTGGTCGTGTTTGCCCTGTATGCACCCGTCAAGGTAGAAAACATGATTTTGAGCGGTGGTATTTTGAGGAGCGGCGGCAATACCAGAGTAATCATGATCATTGACACCATCGGCACATGGGGCATCGGCATCCCGCTGTGCCTGCTGGCCGCATTTGGTTTGCACTGGGGCATTGTTGGTGTGTATGCCCTGCTTACAACGGAGGAGATTTTCCGTCTGGCCGTCTCGCTTGTCATCTTCAAAAAGCGCAGTTGGATGATCAGCCTGTGACCGGAAATTTCATCGTACATATCTGCTCGCAAAGCAGGGTCCTCACGCCCAAAACTACCGCTCAACTTGTACTGTTTTCTGCCTAGTCATCTTCCCAATATCAACCCTTGTCAATCATTCTATCTTTATAGGATGTACTCCATCTGCCGTTCCTTTGTTTTCATACCCATCTTCTCATAGAAGCTTTCAGCCGATGTGTTACCCGCCCAGACATTCAAGGTCACCTCATAGCAGCCAAGCTTTTTTGCCTGCTGCTTCACATATTCAAACAGGCTTTCTCCGATATGCTGTCCGCGCGCCTGCTTGTCAACACACAGATCATCAATAAACAGTGCCTTAAACGGAACCATATTGGTAGAAAACGGTTGCTCCTTCAACTGGCAGAAAGCATACCCCATACACACATCATCCTCACCGGCCGCAACAAAGATAGGCTTATCCTCCTGCTCCAGCAGTTCTTTCAGTTCGCTGACGGTGTATTTTGTGGTGCCGGGGATAAAAACATCCGGGCGTATCTCTGCATGGATCTGCAGCACCTGACCCAGCAGCACCATAATTCTTGGGATGTCCTTTTCTTCTGCCTTACGAATTTTCATCACAACACAACTCCATTCCACCGTTTGCCTGCGGGGTACGCTATGCCAACCTGCCCGCGAGTTCATTTCTTATCCCCTGCAGCCCCGTATTTTCTTTATAGTATCACAAACTCACGCCAAGTAAATTGCTTATTGCGAAATTTCATGAAATATTTGCGGTTCGTGCGGTCTGCAGATCCCGCCGCTTCTCTGTCAGGCATGTGCCGCCTTGCACAGGATGTTCTTTGTGCTTGCAGCAATGTCCACTGTCATCATACTTTGTAACGCAGTTTTTAACGCTCTATTGACAATACGAGTTGTTTGTCATATAGTAATTCGTATAAACACTATTTCACCAGACGCTCAAGACGCAGTGTGGCCCACACAGGCTGGGCCGTACTGCGCCTTTTGTATAAGGAGGCATCCTGTGGACTACATCCAAATCACCAAAGAAAACATCGACAAGGAGCATATCTGCTGCGCGATGTCCGGTAAGCAGAGCCTTGCCAAAAAAGAATGGCTCAAGCAGCGCTTTGCCGAGGGGCTTGTTTTCTACCGCAGTGTTGAGCGCGGCAAGTGCTTTATCGAGTACATCCCGGCAGAAAACGCATGGGTGCCCATTACAGCGGACGGCTGGCTGTACATCAACTGCCTGTGGGTCTCCGGTTCCATGAAAGGGCACGGCTGCTCAAATGACCTGCTGGAAAAATGCCTCAGCGATGCAAGAGCGCAGGGCAAAAAGGGCATCTGCATTTTGTGCGCCGAGGGACACAAGCGGGAATTTCTCGCCGACCCCAAGTTTTTGTCCCACAAGGGATTTGAAGTCGCAGATGTCTCGGACTGTGGAATCACCCTCATGTGCCTCCCGCTCAACGCCGATACAGCACTGCCGAAATTCAAGAACTGCGCTAAGCACCCTAAAGCTGATGGAGAAGGCTTCGTCCTCTACTACACCGATCAGTGTCCCTTTACCTATTACTGGGTGCCGAAGGTGCAGCAGGCCGCGCAGCAGCATAACATCCCGTTCCGGGCCATCCACATCACCGACAAAGAAGCCGCGCAGAATGTATCCGCACCCGTCACGACCTACGCACTGTTCCGGGACGGCGTATTCCTGACGCAGGGTATCCAGTCCGACAAAAAGTTTCTGGCATTGGCCGGTGTACAGATATGAAAGAACGAATCGTTGATGAGCAAATCAGACTGATTCCCTACTATCAAAACGATGCCGTATCGTTTTGCCGGTATCAGGATGCAGATGTATGCAAGCAGGTCGATAACAGGGATACGCCCCATGATTTAGCGCTTCTGCATCGCATGTAATGAGGCCCGGGATATTCGTTTTCATGATATACTAGTGTTGTGTTTATCAGGCCAGGCAGAACCATCTATTCAGTCAATGTTCCCTGTCTCGCGGTAGCTGCGCCAGACGTTTTCAAAAAAGTCGTCATCCCCGGGGATGGGGCGCGGGGCGCGCCAAGCGGTGCGGCAAACGCCGTCCTCATACCACAGTTCCTGAACGAGCGGGTTCTCCGTCTCATCCAAGGCAAAAGTGAACGTATCGGGGAGCTGTCCAAACGGCTTGACCCCGCCCGTCAGGTCGGTGTGCAGGGCGCTGCCGCGGCTTTTGCCGCCGTGGGCGGTGTAGTCAGTCATGGCAGTCAGGTAGGCTCGCTGACTTAGCAGCATATCTCGCAGGCGGTAGAGCATGGCAAGCTCGGTGCGGCTGCCCGCCTTAACCGTTTGGGCAAAGTCGGCAAGCTGCGCTTCCACCTGTTTTCCGTAGGCGCGTATCTGCGCGGGGTCGCGTATGGCGGCGCCGCAGCGGCTCATTTCCTCGGCGGCGTGCTGCCACAGAGCGCGCACGTTGCCAGTATCGGCGCGGCAGACATCCGCCAACGCAGCCATCTCGGCCAGGGCTGCGGATGCTGCCGCGTCAAAACCGGCAGACGCATCGCCCCGGCAGCGGGCGGCAATGTACTGTGCCGCGCGGGTGCTGCCCACCTGCCCGGCGTTCAGCGCCGTACCGCCCGGGCGGTAGACGCCGTGGCTGGCAGCGGCTTCACCCACAGCAAACAGGCCTTTCACGTCGGTCTGCCACCAGCAGTCGATGCCAATGCCGCCGTTGTTATGCTGGGCGCAGAGGGCGATCTCCAACGGCTGGGTGTACAAATCCACACCCTTATCACGGTAAAAATCGATGGCGGGCTGGTTCATCTGCGCCAGCCGCTCAATCGGCGTGCCAAAGCAGGCACCGGCGCGGGTCAGGTACTCGCGCGCCTCGGGCAGCAAGGCGTCAAAAGCAGCGCATCGGCTTGGCGAGGGCCTTCCTGCGGGGAAGTGAATGGATCCTGCTCGATGAGCCGACCAGCAATGTGGACAGCATCAACGAGGGTATACCACTTTTACGATGCCTTTGGCCATGTGATCGGCGGCGAGGAGTGCGAGGAAGACAAGCTCGACACAAAGTACGGCATTGTGCTGCTGCAGCCCGCCTACACGAAATACCATCTCGAACTGGGCGAAATTTCCAGCTATCCCCCGGGATACAAGGAGAACGCAGGCATCTTCTGCCACAACAACCCGTGGGTCAGCTGTGCCGAGACTGTAGTCGGCCATGGTGACCGCGCGTTTGATATCTACAAAAAGACCTGCCCGGCATACATTGAGGACATCAGTGAGATCCACCGCACCGAGCCGTATGTCTACAGCCAGATGGTGTCCGGCCGCGACGCCGCCACCTTTGGCGAAGCAAAAAACTGCTGGCTGACCGGCACAGCGGCCTGGACCTTTGTGGATGTGAGCCAGTATATCCTGGGCATCCAGCCCACGCTGGCCGGGCTGAAGATCGACCCCTGCATTCCGCACGAGATGGACGGCTTTACCCTGCGCCGCGTCTGGCGCGGGGCAACCTATGAAATTGTTGTGGAGAACCCCGACCATCTGAAAAAGGGCGTCAAAACCATGACTGTGGACAGTAAGCCTGTAAGCGGCAGCATTCTCTCCCCCGTTCCCGCCGGTTCGACCGTAGAGGTCAAGGTCGTCATGGGCTGACCGCCCGCCTTTTACCGCAAAGCAGCAGCCCGCAGTGGGCTGCTGCTTTTTCTGTACGGTCTTTATACGCCGGCGTGCTGCTTCACGAACCAGAAAACTCCCCTACCCTGCTGCGTGCGCAGCAGAATAAGGGAGTATTTTTTGTGTGCAGCCTGTCAGGTATGGTTATACCGCGAGCATTTCTCTGCATCGATCGCAAGCACGACCATCAGCGCACAGATGGCATCTCTTGGGTCGGCAACCTCAATGGTGTATGTATCAGTCCAATTCCAAAGCTCCTTGGCGATATGCGCCACGGTATGCTTGCTGGGGGCAAGGATGTCATAGTCCCATTCCCAAAAGCTGCCCTCAATACGCCAGCCATTGCAGTCGATATGGTAGCTGGGCCGGAAAAGCGTCAGCTCTCGGCTCAGGCACCCCACATAATCATCCTCACCTGTGTAAAGCTCAAATTGGGGCATCCATGTAAATATCTTTTCTTTGACGCAGCCAACCGGGCAGCCCGCCGCATCAAAGATTCTCAGGCAATGCCCCCAGGAAAGCTGACCCTTGACCACAAACAGGGTATTCCCATATTCATCGTAAATATCATAGCTGTCGAACCAGGAGAACATCCGTTGCTTGAAAAGCATCTTCATTGCGTTTCTTCCCTTCACTTTCCTGCGCAGTATCTGTTACCGGCATCGCATTTGCTCGCCTTATGCTTATTATAGTTTATCGCGCCACCAAATCACAAGGGAAAATCCGGAAAATTAGCCCTGTTATCTTGCTTTCAGCGGAAGAATACCGGAATCCATTCTCTCTGCAAGGCAAGGATATGCTGCTTGCGCTTTTCTTTCTTTTGTACGCTTTGATTTGTATCCTTATTTTGCTATTGCGGACCAGTAGGCATCGAACAAGCCCCAATTCACCGGTGTTTTCAATACGCAGAGTACAACATTTTCCGGGGTTCATTTTTGTCTCCCGGAAATTGTTGTATTTTGAAGCCCGGGAATCTGTTGTATTGCGCTTCCAACCAGTATGCATTGCTGTGCGGAGCATTCCGCATAAACTTTTGTAACCAACGCAAAGCAGCGTTACCGTGCCGGAATCGCGTACCGTATCCCATTTCTCTGCAGCTAAACTATGTTCACCCCCATAGGCTCTTTATGGCGGTGTGCAGCTTCTTTACGCATCGCATGTGCCAAATGTCACATTCCGAAAGGTAAATTATGCCGATATATCGTATGATTTTATGGCGAATTCCACATTTCATGTAGCAAGCGGCAATATCGGCAAAAATGTGCTGTTTTGCCGCCCTGAAAAGTGTACATTTCTGCACAAATCCACCCAAAAAGCACATTTCTCCTTTGTGCTTTTTTCACATAGCTACGCTCTGTAATTACCATTCACCTATAAAAAATGCACATTGTACATTTTATTGCCTTGCAAATGACACATTTTCACATTCCGTCTGCTGATTGCCGGATGTGCCGCTTAAAATCCGTTCCAGCGCATCGCAAAACCGGATATCCTGCTCTTTTGTGCGTTTTGCAGCCCCCTTTGGATGCTTGCCGGCGCGAAGGAGCTTTTTGTTTTCATGCCGCTGCAGCATCAGCGCATCTATATTATCCGCCGTATATTCCAAACCGTTCTGGTTCAGCACCCGCGCGCATTTTGCCAGGCACATACTTGCCAGACCGTAATCCTGCGTCACAACCAAGTCCCCGGGCTTCACCCGGTTGACGAGTGCAAAATCCACACTGTCAGCGCCTTTGTCAAATACCAGCGTCTGTGCCCCTTCCCGCTCGATACGATGGGATGTATCGCACAGAATCACAACCGGCACACCTTTTTTCCCTGCGCTCCGCAGGGTCAGATCGACCACCGGGCAGCCGTCTGCATCGATCAAAATTGTCACGTGCTTATTCTCCTTTCCTCATCGTACTGTGCTTTGGTTTGATAATTGTACCATGTTCCCGCTGTGCTTTTCAACACGCAGGAGGCACTCATTCTCGGCGCACCGCAAAAAGCGCGGGAGGCTTTTCCGGAGCCCCACGGAAAAACCTCCCGTGTCTTATTACAGTAAATCAGCCGCGCTTTTCCTTCAGCTCGGTCTCCATCTGGGCCAGCGCCTTTTTGTCCAGATTGTAGAAAAATTTGGCACCGATGAACTGCAGCACCTTCCGCACCCACTGGGTAAACTACACAGATCTTTCCTCTTATAACGATTATCTGCTCGCCGCCGGTGAAATCACCACCGAGCAGCAAGAGCAGGCCCTTGTGGTCGAGATGCTGCAGCAATATTGTGACCGGGTGGCGCGGTACTCTACCGCCGGCTATTCGGTGGTCATCCGCAATATCATCCACTATATCACCCTGCATCTGAAGAAGGACCTGACCCTTTCCACGCTGGCTGCCCGCTTCAACCTGAGCCGCTCTTATCTGTCCGACCGGCTCCACCGGGAGGTGCACAGCAACCTGACCGACTATGTGACCCTGACCCGCATCCAGTTTGCGGCGAACCTGCTCCGGTATCATCACTACACGATCACACAGGCGGCACAGGAGGTAGGTATCCCGGTTATACCCTACCTGCCTGTTCAAGCGCACCATAGAAGAGACGCTGTCCCACTACGCCCGGTAGAAAGCCATCGAGGCCTAAGAGACGAACCAGCAAAAAAGAAGAATTTTGCAGCGGCGCTCAGACTCCTTGCAATGCTCTGCAGCATGGTATTATAATTTGTATAGAATTGGCAAGCTGTATGCTGCACCAGCAGGAGGGCATTTTATGATTTTACAAACAGGTTTCCGCACCGATATACCCGGCTTTTACAGCACGTGGTTTGCGAACCGCCTGCGTGCAGGGTTTGTGCTGGTACGCAACCCTTATGACCCGCAGTCCGTCACGCGGTATGCCATCAACCCGGATGTGGTAGACCTGATTGGCTTTTGCACCAAAAATCCTGCACCGATGCTCCCCCGCATGGAGCTGCTGCGCCCCTATGGGCAGTACTGGTTTGTCACGATCACCCCTTACGGACCGGAGATAGAGCCGCATGTACCGCCGAAGGCGCAGGTCTTGCAGGACTTTATCACCCTGTCAAAAATTGTCGGTCCCGATTGTATCGCATGGCGGTATGACCCCATTTTTCTTTCCGACACCTACACAGCTGCGCGACATATCGCTGAATTCGAGCAGATGGCATCTGTACTTTCCGGCTATACCAGGACCTGTGTGATCAGCTTTATCGACCTTTACGAGAAGGTACGGCGGAATTTTCCGCAGGTGAAAAGCGTCCCACTCGCTGAGCGCGAAACACTGGGAAAGGCTTTTGTTGAGATTGGCAGAAAATACGGCATGATGATACGACCCTGCGCCGAGGGCACTGCGCTGGCCCGCTATGGTGCCGATTGCAGCGGCTGCATGACGCAACGGACTTTCGAGGCCGCGCTGCACCGTCCCCTGCGGCTGCCCCCACAAAAGCCAGCCCGCAAGGAGTGCGCCTGCTGCCTTACGGCGGATATCGGTGCCTACAATACCTGCGGTCACGGCTGCCTATACTGCTACGCCAACGCCAGCCGTGTGACTGTAGCGCAGAATATACGTATGCACGACCCCGCTTCGCCCTTTTTGGTCGGGCACAGCCAGCCGGGCGATGTGATCCACGAGGCAAAACAGGAAAGCTGGCTGGTCGATCAGATCAGTATGGCTGAGCTCCTCTAGCAGCAGGCAGTGGCTGTCGGCCACTTTCACCGCTGCAACAACAAAAGCTTGCAAGATAAAGCTAAAATGCCTGTACTTGCAAGCTTTTTTTGTTTTCATTTGCGAAAATATGGGGCGAGCGATTCCTGTTGCTGTATCGTGCAAAGCGAGCTGCAATACAGCCGCACACAGCAAAAAGGCTGCGCTTCCTGCGCAGCCTCTTAGCAAACGGCCTTATTCGGCGTATTCTTTAACGGCTCCAGCCTTCTGCAAGGCCGCCATCACAGCGGGGATCAGAACCAGCTGCACGATAATGCCCGGCACGGCATTGAGCAGTGCGCCCGCCAAGAATGCCTGAGCGGTAAACGCCTTGCCGCCCAAGCCCAGCAACACGACTTCAGCCACGCCCCAGACAAGCCGCCCCGCTGCCATGGCGGTAAGCAACGCTGCATACACCCCTGCCGCGCCCTTTTGAGCCATACGGCGGTATACCAGCCCGATAACAAGGCCGTAGGTCAGCAGCTCAAAGGCCATCGCAATAGCCACCGGATACATCGGAGGCATCCCGAACAGGACCGAGCGCAGCAGCGGCGCAACAAAGCCCACCGCTGCACCGTACTGCCAGCCGCAGACAAGGCCGCACAAAAGCACCGGAATATGCATCGGGAGCAGCATGCTGCCAATTTGCGGAATCTGGCCCGTCAGCATGGGCAGCACGAGGCTCAGCGCCAAAAACAGCGCTGCATAAGCCAATTTTTTTGTATTCTGGTTTTTCACAACATATCACCCTTATCAAAAAGTTTGAACCGCGCACCCTTCTGGGCACTGCCTTCCTGGCTTTTTCATAAGGGCATTCCTGCATCCTTCAAGCCCGCTATAGCGGGAACCATGCAGTTATGCCATAGGTCCGCTTACTATATTACACAAAAATCTCCGCCGTGTCCAGTACAAAATTGCAGCGTGCGGCTGGGTCATGGGCAGCAAAATACCTTTCCTCCAGCGGGATCCACCGCTGCACAAAATTTGCGTAGCGTATGCCCTCTCTCGCCCGCAGGCGCGCCGCCTGCACATCGGGCGGGCAGGTAACAAACACACGCACCGCAAAGTCAGTCTGCAGCGCCGGATGCAGGCTGTAGCTGCCCTCCAGAATCGTCAGTGGCGCGGCAGCAAACGGCTTAGACGGCAGGAAAGCTCTCGCCGCACAGCTGTATGCATTATAGAGCGCCGTTTCGCCGCGCAAAAGCGGCTGCAGAACCTCGTTTCGCAGCCGAATGAAATCTATATTCGCGCCGGGCTGCTCCTGCCAGTTCGCGCAGCGCGCAGCAAGCGGTAGATAGAAATCATCGGTATGCACTACCCGGCAGCCCAGCTGCCCCGCCAGAAATTCCGCCAGTGTAGACTTGCCGCTGCCGCAACGCCCGTCAATGGCCAGCAGCGCCGGGCCGTTTTCTGCGGCCAACTGTGCGGCCTGCAGGATCGGGGCGGCGGCTGTTGCCAGCGGCGTCATGCGTCCAGCGCACGCAGCGTAAGTGCTACGGCATTTTGCAGATACTCGTCAAGGCGGCAATCCTGCGTGCCCGCCACAAAGATCCCGCAGCCGGACGCCGGGATCAAAACCTTGGCTGCTTCACTGCCGGAAATCGCCACCGACATGTTGGGAGAAACCTCTCCCATGATTCCGTTGGCCATCAAGATACCGATGGGCCCAAGGATAACATCGGCTCTGGCGGCATTGTACACCACCGCATTTTCCCCGGTGGCACCGCGCACTGCACCCGCCTTCAGCATGGCGCTGGTTGCTAGCACATTCGTGCCCACTGCCAGCAGCTCGCAATCCGCAGGCAGCTTAGGCAGCAGCAGCTTTGCAAGCTGTGCGCCCATGCCGCCGCCCTGCCCATCAATGATCAAAATTCGTTTCATACCTTACATCCCCTGTCGCTATATGCCCTGCCGCCGCAGCAGCTCAGGCTGTCGAAAAACCTTCCTCTGCGAGACAGACTCCCCCGATACGGGGGAGGTGGCGCTTGCGCCAGAGGGGGAGCGGTGCCCCGAAGGGGCGGAGGGAGAGAACCTTGCCATAGCCCGAAATATTTCGGGCAGCCGTACAGTTCTCTCCCCCACCGCCTGCGGGCGGAGCCCCCTCGCAGAGGGGGCCAAGGGGTAAACGCACCTTTTTCGACAGTCTGCGCCACTGCGGTGGCTTACTTATGTCTACTATTTTACACCCCCGGAGCACGGCATCGCAAGTGGCAAAATGAAAAGGGCTTCTGATTACTTGTAAAAAATCATCGTGCTTTATTTTCCGTCAATTCCTGTTGCTGTAGCTTTATTTTCGATTTTTTGTTGTGTTCGCTAAGAGATCTCTTGACTGCCAAGGCGACTGCTCTCGCTGCTATAGCATATCGCAACTTTCCCAAATCCTGCTGCCAGTCCCCTCCCCTGCCCTCTTGATATAACCCTTACCTTATTGGATGGTGTTTGCTTTATGCTTTTTCTTCCTTCGTCATGTGCCATATAACCTACGGGGCGATAATCCGGCTTTCTACCTATTGCAAGGTCCATTCTCAAATTCAACTTGTTTCGTGTTGCGAAGGCTTCCCCTCCCACCTAAAAGAGAGGTTTCTACACATTAACAATCGGATAATTTCCCTTTTTGGAACAGATTGTATGTACCAATTTGTATATTTTTCATATATTATCCTATTAGTATATTAAATTGTATCTTATACAGCCACTCACCTATCCTTTTTATCCACCTTATGTAAGTACATTAAGCCCGCAATCCCTGTGGATTACTGCCGAAAAAGTGGATAAGTCCGTCAAAAAGAGATTTTCTCATCAAGAAGTCGGGAAGTCCAGCGAAAAGAGAGGTTTCTACATCTCACTCCCGAAAAAAATGTTTACTTTGCATTATGCCATACTTTGCACCACTATGGACCTCTCTGGATCATCTTCGCATTACGCTGTGTACATGCTGTATACATTATAATAATATTTCCTTATTGTATTTCATCTGCAACGATTTTTCCCATTTCTACTATCTTCTCTCCCAGCTTTTTTGGTTTTTCAAGTGCTATTTTCTTTTCTATATCTATATATTGTGGTTTTACATCCTTTTATCACTACGCTGCTTTGGTAGTACCCTTCTGTACATGGCTGTGTTTTTTCCTCTTTTCTTTCGTTCTTTTGATGTAGAAACCTCTTTTTAGTGCAGATAATTCCTTTTTCGCAGCCCAGTTATATATCGGTATATCGCTTATTATTATGTTTAAAAATCTTACGCTGTTTATGTGTAGTAACCTCTTGGTTCGCCACTATTACCTTTCCTGTCTCTGCCTATATAGACTCTCTTTGTGCAAGAACAAGTATGTTAGTTGATCCACAACACCAATATATAGTGTTTTTGAAGCAATTTCTAAAAGGAGGTTTCTACACCGGAAAAATTTGAGCACTTCCTACCGCAGAGATCACTTGCAGCAGCAAAAGGAGGTTTCTACACACGCGGCAGGGGAAATTTTTATTTCACTCTTTCCCCTTCCCCTATGCATACTATCCTAATTCAAGCGCCGGCGTTTTCCGTTGCTTGCGCAAAGAGAGGTTTCTACACCGAAAAAATCAGCTATCGCACTCTCCACCTATGTTTGCACGGCAATGCTCTCCCGCTATCGCAAAGGCAAGATTTCCGCCCTGCACAATTTGTAGCCGCAACAGGCAGTATACAGAAAAAACTTTGAAAACAGAGATTCTTCCACTGCAAAAAAGAGGTTTCTACATGCTTATTTTGGCTGATTGGGCTGTAGCAATCTCTTTCTACAGCCTTTTAAACCTCTTGCATCCGGTGTGGAAATCTCTTTCGCCAAGTGTTTTTTCCTCTCCGCTGGCATGTGGAAACCTCTCTTTCTACATATTATAATAAATAAGTAAAAAGTAAGATATAAGATAAATAATTGTAAAAGAGAAAAAAGCAAAATTTGAAAAATAGAAAAGCTCCAAACATTTTTTCGTTGACAGTCGGCAAATAGTATAGTAATATTATCAGTATAATGATATTTGTGTACCTATTTGTATTGTAACATCTAACGAAAGGAATATATAGCTGTATATCGTAATTATTTTAAGCCCCTCCTTGTACAGCTATAAGTAATGGATATGAACAAAACGAATTCGTCCATTGATGAAAACGAGGAATCTTTAGTTGGAGAGGTCCTTTCTGATGATGAGGTCCGCGAGAAAAAGCAAGCGATTGCGAAATGGCAGCACTCCCCTGTCGGCTTTGGCTCTTACATTACCAAAAGTAATGACCTGATCCAGCGGACAAAGTACTCTCTGCCCAGAAATGAGCAAAAGGTTCTCTTTATGCTCATGTCTAAAATTGACCAGAAAAATGATAAGGATGCATCCAAATATTATTCAATCACTTTCAACGATTTTGCCAAGTTGACCGGAGTGCGCACGGTGGATACGACCTATGCACTGAATCTGAAAGAAACTATAGAAAATTTGGAAAATCGTACCTTCTGGGTCAAGAAAGAACCCGGCAGTAAGGTGTATCGCTCCATTTCCTGGCTGCAAAAAGGTTCTGAGGTCGATTTCGACAAGAAAGAGATTCGCCTGCGCTTTAACCAGGACATCTGGAAGGATATTGCGCAGCTTACCAGCAACTATACCTCTTACAGCATCGAATATCTGCTGATGATGAAAAGCACTTACTCTATGCGCGTTTATGAAATCATACTCTCCTATGACAATGGAAACAGAGACTATGGCTATACGAACGGCCTTGTATTCCAGCCGGTAAATGATGAGATCCTGAATAAGTTCTCCTCAAAGCGCGACGAGCTGACGGGTTATAAGTATAAAAAATTCAATATTGATGAGTTTAAAGGTCTGCTTTCTGCACCCACAGAGGCAGAGAGAGAGTCCACAAAGAGTAAAAAGAAAAAGGATCCGGCATCTGCCGACAAGAAAAAGTTTGACCGGGAAAAACCGCTGTCTGAAAAGTACAAGACTTTTACAGAGTTTGAAAAGAATGTTTTAAAGACCGTTAAGAAAGAAATCAATGAGATGACGGATCTTTGGTTTGACTATGCCCCGGCGCGCAAGCGCGGTGTTCGCAAATATGAATACCTGTATATTTTCATCAAATACAAGACCAAAGCGGAAATGAGGGATGTCCGCTCCTATCATGATAGAAATACGCACGATGACGAAATTGTAAGGGATTCCAGAAAGAAGAAAACCCAGAGTGCGGAAAAAGCAGCCCAGCATATTACAGAGCCATTTAGCACAGATATTTTGAAAATGAAGTATAGAAAAGCAACTACGGAGATCAGAAACAAAGCAGACTATGCTTCGTATGAGGGTAAGCTGACGGACAACGAGAAAAATATCTGCAATGATATTTTCACATACACGGCTAAGATCCTGACAAACATCAACAAGCGTGACCAAGCGGAGGAAACACTGGATTCTTTAAACCGAATCATCCATGACAATGCCGGGCTGAAAACATGGGCCCTGGGACTGTGTGTAAAATTTACGGAGATGTTTGAAAAAGCAACCGAAAGGAAGTCTGCACAGTATTACCGCACGGTTGTTTATAACGATACGATTGAAAACAGTGCTTTGATCATCGCGGCTGGCAAGCAGAAGCTCGCATCGTTGGATCCGGCGGGAGTGTTTAAGTTTGATATGTCTGTCTTTGAGGATGTATAAGTATTATTTGGCAGCAGCCTGCAACATGCAGGCTGCTGCTTTTTGCTGTAAAGAAAAAACAAAGATTATAAGTGACAAATAAATACGAACCGAGAACAGCAACAAGAATTGAAAGATATGTTGACTCTGTTAGACTGTCGAAAAACTCTTGTAGGGGCGAGCAATGCTCGCCCGTGCCCGTTTGCCTTGTAAGCAAACTATCCCAGAAGATGCATTACTGCGGTAAGTTGACGGGCGACCAATGGTCGCCCCTACACATGCAATAAGGCAAGAAGGCAATTCTTTTGACGGTCTGAACTCTGTTTCGTGCTGTGAAGCGCGGTGCAAGTATGTAAAGAAATGGCCTATACGAATGCATATATATTAAAGAACAGCAACAAGAATTGATAGACTTGAGGCAACACCGCACAATTCCCGCCTGACGGCTTAAGCACCGCTCCGGCGGCTGCGGCACGGCATCTGCGTTGCCAAAATGCTCGATAAGACATCCAGTATTATCTGCGCTTTTGGCTTAGCAGCTGCCGCACCTCGCTCGCCGTATCGGCACTTAGAATTATGCGGTATTGCCTTGAAATATCGTTATGGCAGGATGATACCCGGAAAAGAGAATTGACTTTACTTATATCTATGTTATAATTGAAATCACAATAAGCAGCAAAAGATGGCTGCAACTATTTTGTGGTGAGGTATAGGCTTCAACATATTCGGCTACTGAAGTATGATAAAATCGTATAACCGGAAATGGCAAAAAGGCATGGGAAATCGATTACAAGAGAATTACAGAATGATAATTCACAGCAACAAGAATTGACAGATACATCCACAAATAACAGTCTTTACAGAAATGAGGAATTGCTCAATGTCTGCAAAAATTATTACAATTGCCATTGAAAAGGGAGGCACGGGTAAAACCGTAACGGCCTCCAATCTTGCCTACCTGATGGGCGATGAGGGGAAAAAAGTTCTTTGCGTGGATACTGATCCGCAGGGAAATCTCACCAAAGCACTCAGCGGCGGCTTGAGCATCACAAGCGATGAATTCTACGGCAAGGCACTCTATAATCTTTTCGACGGGTTCCTGTATCATAGCAAGACGCGAGACTTTATTGTGGAAACGCAGTATGAAAATGTGGATATGATCCCGTGCGATGCGCAGACGCCGCGAATCAATAAGCGCATTGAACTGCTGATTGGCGATGCAGAGCGTCTGAAGGACGGAGATCCGAGGAAGGTTTCCGGTATGGGGGATTTTCTGTACTATTTCCTCAACCAGGTACGTGATGATTACGATTACATTCTTATTGACACACAGCCTACGCGGGACAGCTTGTTGCTTTCCAATGCAATCTATGCAGCGGATTATATCCTGATTCCAGCCGGCTGTGAGGATAACTCCGAGGAATCGGCATTTCGCCTTTATTATGAATGCAACAAGATGAAGCAAAGCTCCACTTCTCACCTGATGGGTGCCGGTGTGTTGTTGGTGAATGTAGACAAAAGCGCAGCAACAGACAAGAAGATTCAGGAACACTTTAAAGAAGAACTCGGCACATCGCTGTTCAGCGTTGCAATTCCCACAAGCAAGACGGTGAAAACATCCATTTCCCGCTTTTTGCCTGTGTGCTATATGGCAAAAACGCAGCCTGTGGCAAAAGCCTATGTGAAAGCCTACGAAGAGTTGAAAAAGCGTCTGGAGGTGAAATGATATGGGAATGAAAAGCCCCGCCCAAAAGAAGGAAATCGTAAAACGTTCCCGCCCGACGGATGCAGAGCTTGGCAAAATTGATTCCAATAATGGCGATGCAGGAAAAATTATCAGTGATCTGACCGCAGGGCATAAAAGCATTGAATACGAAGCACGGGATATTGCACTGTACGATATTCGCGTAAACGCGGACAACGAAATCTTCCGACAGGCAGATACCCAAGCGGATATTGTGCAGCTGGCGGAGGATATTCAGCGCAACGGCCTGATGCATAATTTGGTGGTGTTTCCGCAGGAAGAAAATGGAAAAACAGTGTATGTCCTTCTCTCCGGTGAGCGCCGCTACCGCGCGATGGAGTACCTCGAAAAGAGAGGAGACGCCACCTGGAACACCATCAAAAACTGCAATGTGATCACAACCAGTCTTTCGGAAAATGAAAAAAAGGTGCTTTTATACAGTGCGAACCTGCAGGTCCGCGGCGGCTTTGCGGATGAACAGATCCGCCGCAAGGCTGTTGCAGAATTTGTGGTCTGCCTTCAGAACGAGCCGTTCAATATGACGGAAAAGGACGCTAAAAAGGCAATTAAGGAAGTGAGTGCAACCACAGCCAAGCAAATAGACCGTGATTTCCGCATTGAGGAAAAGCTGGACAAAGAGTTGCTTCGCCTTTTGGATAACAAGTTCCTGACCCGCATGGAGTGTGAAAGCTATATCACGCTGGAGCCGGAGGTGCAGCATAAAATTGCGCAGTGCTATCTGTTGCTGAGCACGGTTGATGTGAGCAACTGTGACACCGATGCCCGGGAGCGCCTGCTGCAAGAATGCAACAGCATACATTATGACTTTATCCGGGCTATTGACAGAGCCAGAAAAACCAACGAGCCGGATGAGAGGGACGAGCGCCTGGAAACTGCGTTTGCGGAGTGTGAAAACGAAATCCGCCTGCTGCAAAACAGGGTAGGGGAGTACCGTGACGCTGTCAATCGGCATGATACGGAAAAGGCCGAAGAAATCGCAAAGGATGTGGCCAGGGATCAGGAGGCAAAGCGCGTCGAGAAAAAGGAGCAAAAGAGCGAGTCTGAAAGCGCGACCTTTGTGGAAAAGACGATCCAGCCTGTTGCCAATAAGATTTTTAAGAAAATGAGTTCAACCAGCTATAAGCGCGGCGTCAGAAAGATGTCTCAGGAGCGCCGTGATAATGATGTTGCGATTCTGAATGAACTGATCGAGCAGGCGCAAAGCCTCCGGGATTTGATTGAAGCCGCAAAGTAAGGCAGGGTAGGGGGAGACACTGTCCCGGTAACAAAGGCAACACCGCACAATTCCCGCCTTACGGCTTAAGCACCGCTCCGGCGGCTGCGGCACGGCATCTGCGTTGCCAAAATGCTCGATAAGACATCCAGTATTATCTGCGCTTTTGGCTTAGCAGCTGCCGCACCTCGCTCGCCGTATCGGCACTTAGAATTATGCGGTATTGCCCAAAGGGTGATGCGAATGAAAGAAGAAAAAGTCAAGGTCAACCTTCGGGTAGGGCTCCTGATTCGGGAGACGCTTGTGGATGAGGCTGCTGTGGAGGATATCCGCGTAGGCACCCTGGCCAATCGGCTGCTCCAGTCCGAGATAGATAAGGTCATGAAGGTCGGTGCTGACAACTGCCTGATCATGAACAGCAGGGAATATCTGGCCAGCAAAGCAGAAATCGAGCAGAACAGGGCGGCCTACTATCTGTTTCCGGAAACAAAGGTTGTCAGCCGGTTTATTGCTACGCAGTTGGATGACAAGATCTATCCACAAATATCTTTTTACTTTTTGAAAGAGCAGATGGATGCGCTGGAAAAGCTGGTACGAAAGCAGCGGATACCGCAAACGATCCGAAACGGTGCGGTTCACTCCTATCGGTATGTTATCGCCGGTATGCTGCTGAATCATCCGCTTTGCCGTGCGCTGGGAGCATCCGCAAATAATGATTGAACCCAAAGCCCACAGCCGCCGCTGTGGGTTTTTTTGTCTGCCGCTGCCTGCAGCAAGACGCGCTGCGGAGGCGTCCACGCACGCGCTCTGAGAGAGGGACGCGCTGAAGACCGTAAACAAAAAGCCCCCACCCGCAAATGCGGGCAGGAGAGAGGGGAGACGCAGCCTTGAAAAAATATAGGGGCGGCACACAGAAGAATGCGGTGTTGCCTTAGAGCCAGGTACCCTTCCGCAGGTACTGCGGTCAGCATTTTGGTTTCGCCTTCCTTACAATTTGTTTCTATAGAGGGAAAATTTTGCTTGCTTTTGGGTTGCGGTGCTATTATACTTTGTGACATAGAATGTGTAAAAAGTATTTACCGCATTATGACTATGTAATTTTGGTATGAATGAGGCTGCGCCTATGTATGTCGATTGGGAATACTACAAGATTTTTTACTTTGTCGCAAAATACCGCAATTTTACCAAGGCGGCCCGCGTGCTGGGCAGCAACCAGCCCAACATCACGCATACGATGAACAAGCTGGAGGATCAGCTGCACTGTGTGCTGTTTATCCGCTCCAACCGGGGTGTGACGCTGACGCCGGAGGGGGAGATGCTCTATACCCGCATTTCCTCGGCTGCTGTGCAGATACAAGATGCCGAGGAGGAGCTGAGCGCCAGCGCGACCTTTGAGCATGGTGCAATCAGTATCAGCGCAACCGAGACGGCGCTGAACATCTACCTGTCGGAACGGCTGCGGGACTTCCATGCACAGTACCCCGGTATCCGGCTGCGGATCTCCAACCATTCAACGCCGCAGGCGATTCAGGCTGTGAAAAACGGCGAGGTCGATTTCGCTGTTGTAACGACCCCCACCGGCGCAGAGGGAGAGCTGAAAAAAGTTGATTTGATGCCGTTCAACGAAATCCTGGTCGGCGGGAAAACCTTCACGGCGCTGGCAAGTCGGACGCTCTCGCTGCAGGAGCTTGACGCCTATCCGCTGATTATGCTGGGGAACGAGAGCATGAGCCGCCTGTTTTACCGGCAGTTTTTCCTTGAGCACAGCGCAGATCTGAAGCCGGATATTGAGGCGGCCACCACAGACCAGATGATGACGCTGGTAAAGAGTGAGCTTGGCCTTGCCTTTGTGCCGGAGCCGATGGCTCGCAGCAGCCTGCAGCGCCACAGCATTGTGCAGCTGACCCTGCGGGAGGAGATTCCGCAGCGCTCAGTAAGTCTGGTTTATGACAGGCACCGTCCGTTGAATACGGCGGCCCGGGAATTTCAAAAGCAGCTGCTGAATGCGGCCAGACAGGAAAAAGCAGAATAACGCAAAATGTGCCCGCGAAAGCAGGCACATTTTGCGTTATGGGATGCAGAAAGCGGCAGTGTTTATGTCCAACCAGTGCATAAAGTGCTCCGGATTGGAACGCCGCAAAAATGCTGTTGCAAAAGGCGGGGAAAATGTCTATACTTGTACTATACAAACCAGCAGACGCGGTATAATACCACGCTGCGGACACTTTGCAGAGCAACCAAAGGAGTCACTTGTATGGATAAGCAGAGCAGGACCTATCAGGCGTATGTGCAGATCCTCAAGGAGGAGCTGATCCCTGCCATGGGCTGCACCGAACCGATTGCCATCGCCTACGCCGCCGCCAAGGCGCGGGATGTGCTTGGCGGCATGCCGGACAAAGTCGAGATCGGCGTGAGCAGCAACATTATCAAGAATGTCAAGAGCGTCATCGTGCCCAATACCGATGGCATGAAGGGCATTGAAGCCGCCGCAGCGGCAGGCATCGCCGGCGGGCAGGCGGACAAGGCACTGGAGGTCATCTCAGCTGTAACAGCGGACCAGAAGGCTGCGATGCGCGCCTTCCTGAAGCAGGTGCCGGTCACGGTGAAGGCAATCGACAACGGCTTTATCTTCGACATTATTGTGACGCTGCAGCAGGGGAGCGATTCCGCCGTGGTGCGCATCTGCCAGTACCACACGAATATTGTCCTGATCCAAAGAAACAGCGAAGTGCTGCTGGATCATACCGCGCAGGAGACAAAGCAGCTCTGCGGTGACGCCGCCCCTGCCGAGAGCGGTCTGACAGACCGGGCACTGCTGAACATTGCGGATATCTTTGCATTTGCCGATACCTGCGAGATCAACGACATCCGACCTTTGCTGGAAACCCAGATCCGGTACAACACCCGCATCTCGGAGGAGGGACTGCGAGGGGATTACGGTGCGAACATCGGCTCTACAATGCTGAAATTTTACGGCGAGGATGTGCGCAACCGCGCTATTGCCAAGGCAGCAGCAGGCTCTGATGCCCGTATGAGCGGCTGTGAGCTGCCAGTTGTCATCAACTCGGGCAGCGGCAATCAGGGCATCACGGTCTCGGTGCCGGTCATCGAGTATGCCAGAGAGCTGGGGGCATCCGATGAAACTCTCTGCCGCGCACTGGCCCTCTCCAACCTGATTGCGATCCACGAGAAGGCCGGTATAGGGCGGCTGTCCGCCTACTGTGGGGCCGTCAGCGCGGGCTGTGCTGCGGGCTGCGGCATTGCCTATCTGCAGGGCGCAGACCTGAAAGCGGTCTCCCACACCCTTGTCAATGCGCTGGCCATCGTTTCGGGTATTATCTGCGATGGTGCCAAGGCCAGCTGTGCGGCGAAGATCGCCTCCAGCGTGGAGGCGGGCATCCTGGGGTATCACATGTACAAAAACGGCCAGCAGTTCCGCAGTGGGGATGGCATCGTCACAAAGGGCGTTGAAAATACCATCCGTAATGTTGGACTGCTGGGCCGTGAGGGGATGCGCGAAACCGATAAAGAGATCGTGCGGATCATGCTGCAGGAGCCGTAAGGCCGCCGCAGTGGAGGACAGGGACTACTTATAGGAAGTGACCTTTATCCCGTATTCCTGCGCGGCCAGCTGCTCCCACCCGGAAAGCTGTGCTTTTGTCGGCGCTGCGGATGCAGACGGGCTTTCCCGCGCTCCTTTTGTAGGATTCTGTCCAAAGTGCGGCGCGTTCGCAGGAAATCTGCGGTTTGGCGTTTACATAGTTTTGGCGTATTTTTTCAATTCGTGCGGTAAACATTTTCAAATCTCTCCATTCGGAAAACAAGCAACAGAAAAGCCAAAAGGCGTGCAGCACCCAATGAAGTGCGGCACGCCTTTGTGCGCAAATGCAAGCACTATTTCGAGAAATTGGGCCTGTATTACCGGTTTACGGTAAGGTCACGCTCGTTTTCGACGACTGCTTCTACCGCAAGCGCAAGGCCGCGCGCGATTTGATGCAGCTCCATGCTGGGTGTTCCCAGCGGCTTGCTGACGGCCTGCTCCATCGCATACGGCACATGGATAAAACCGCCCCGCATAGCGGGATACTGCCTGTCGATGAGATAGAGCAGCGTATACATCAGGGAGTTGCACACAAAGGAGCCAGCGGTGTAGGAGAGGGCCGCCGGAATACCGGCGGCTCTCATTTTTTGCACCATGGCTTTTACGGGCAGAGAGGTGAAGTAGGCGGGCGCACCGTCCTTCCGGATCGGCTCGTCCACAGGTTGGTCGCCTGCATTGTCAGGAATGCTTGCGTCCGCAAGGTTGATGGCAACTCTTTCCGGCGTGATGGCGGACCGCCCGCCTGCCTGCCCGACACAGATGACCGCATCGGGCCGGTGCTTGTTTACGGCGGCTTCCAGAACGGTGCAGGAAAGAGCAAACCGGGTGGGAACCTGCAGCTTGATGATCTGTGCCCCGGCAATGGTGTCGGGCAGCAGTTTGACAGCCTCATAGGCCGGGTTGACGGTCTCTCCGCCGAACGGGTCAAAACCGGTGACAAGGATCTTCATGAAGGAAACCTCCGCGTATTATTTTCTGCGCACGGCAAAACCAAACACAGTGCCGCAGGCGCCGCCGACGATGTGCATAAAGTTGGCTACATTGTCCTGCACGAACAAAATATCATATACCTGCTGGCTCAGGTAGAGCGCACCGACAAGGATCAAAGTGATCGGAATACCGCCGTTCCGGTTGCCGGCCGGGTTGGACAGCATGATGAGCATAAATACAATGCCGGAGGCACCCAGCAGGGCGGATGCGCCTCCTTTGTATGATGGTACCAGTATAGCATATAAGCAGCCGACCTGTCGAGAACAGAGGAAGCGTGCAAATAAAAAGGACAGACCATAAAAGGTCTGCCCGCGTGCACCCGTGCGCAATTGATAAGCAAATAAAGGGTCTCGCTATGACTGCGGCAAAAGCGGTCATGGCGGGTCAGCAGGGTTTGGTCTGCCGCTGCTTTAAAAAGTGGATCGTCATAACGGCGCAGGCAGCCAGACGGAAGTGTGTTTTTAGGACCTACTTTGTATCAGCGCTTTATGCATTGCGCCACGGCATATTTCAATTTCTGCAAATCCGTTTCGTCGGGGTGGGAAACAGCAGTATCAAAGTTTTCAATCATTTTGTCAACGTTTGGGATCGGCAGAGGGCTGTTTTTCATCTTTACATAGCGCTCCCGCACCGATTGCGGCATTTTCCCCTGGCACATGTAGGTGCCGATGACAGTATTGGAAGCACCGAGGCACTTTTGAACGGAAGAAAGAATTTTGTCAAAATATTCCTGACTGCCGCCGAACCCGGCTGTGCCAAACAGGAACACCTCTTTGCCCTTGAGCGTTTTCAGAAAATCGGTGATTTCCTGATTGCAGCGCCCCTTGTCCGTCCAAAAGCCGATGAAAAGACGCTCTGCCTGCAGAGCCTCCTGTGACGGGGAACCGAAGAAACACAAATCTGCCTGAGGGAGAACGGAGGAAACAGCCTCGGCAAGCTGTTTAGTATTGCCGGTCTGGCTGCTGAATACAATAGCGTATTTCACAGGTCATACCTTCTCATAAATGCAATGGGTGCCCTGATGCTGCTGCAAGCCGCCAAGGCATTTTTTGTTGCAGCGAACACAGCGGTGAATCTCCTTGATCTGCCCGGAGGCCACTTTGTTCGGCCATTCCGGGTCAGCCAACAGCTGGCGGCTCATGGCAGCACAGGTGATGCGTCCGCTTGCAAGCTGCTGCTCTACAAAATCAGGCTGATTCAGCCCACCGACACCCGTGATGGGCTTGTCCGTGTATTGGCGAACCTCATCGCAGAATTTCAGGAAGCAGCCCTGCTCTTTGAAGTACGGGTGCTTGGCCGGGGGAATGGTGTCCTCCAGACTGGAATGGTTCGCCAGCGTAACATGGAAGCTGGTCACACCGGCATCAGTCAGCAGCGGTACAAAAATACCCAGCTCGGACTCCACCACACCGGCATTGCCGTAGTGGGGATCTTCCTGCCGGACGGCCAGCTTGTAGTCGATGGGAATCTCCGGCAGACGGCTGCGGATGGCTTTGACGGCCTCCACCGCAAAGCGGGCACGGTTCTCGGCGCTGCCGCCGTATTCATCCGTGCGGTGGTTAAAGATGGTGGAGCTGAAGCTGCCGCACATGCGGTCACCGTGGACCTGCACCATATCGAACCCGGCTTTGACAGCCAGCACGGCGGCCTCGCCGAAGCCGTTGATGATCTTATGGATCTTGCGGGTGGACAGCTTGCTGATGTAAGGGGCAACCTCGGCATTCAGCAGGGGACGCAGCTCCTCCATGGAAATCTTCTTCGTCAGAACGCCGGGCACGTATTTCAGCATGGCCAGCATATTGGAGTCGGACTGGTGCAGCTGGGCGCAGATGCGGCAGTCATAGCTGTGGACGATTTCGACCAGCTTCTGATAATGGGCGAAGCCTTTTTTATCAAAAAGAGATTTCTCAAATTGGCTTTTGCCGACGGGGACGTCACCGATGATAACCATGGCGCAGCCGCCTGCGGCGATCTTGCGGATCTTTTCAAAGTATTCGTCCTCCGCAAGGCCAAAGGTGGTAGGGGCAAAAATGATGCGGTTTTTCAATTCCAGACCGCCGTAATTGATGGGGCTGTTAATCGTTTCGTACATGGTGCGGTATCCTTTCTGTTGCTTTTTCCAATAAGGCAAGCAGCTGTTCCTTTTCTTTCGCAGTCAGATTCGTCATAAATCTGTCGTCCCAGTCAAAGAATATCCGGTGGGCGGCTTCAAAAGCCTCCTGCCCGCGTTCTGTCAGGTTGAGCAGATAGTGACGCCCTGATTTTTCCTTGGTAATAAAGCCATCGTCAGTCAGACGATTGATGCACCGTTGACTGTGCCCCCAGTCAAGGGACAACGCTTTTGTCAATTCCGAAGGCGTACAGTTCGGCTTTTTTCCGATATATACAATAAAAAACAAAAGCCCGAAATTTAGTCCGACTTCCTGCAGCTTGTCGCCTGTGAAATCCGCAAAGCTGCGGTACAGCATGGCGATGTAGTAGGAAAGGGTCTTTTGATACATGGTGGATGCAGCATCTCCTTTCGTAAAAGAGTATAGTCTATACGCTTGACTTTGTCAAGTATAAAATGCTGATATACAATCGAAAAGACAAAATATATGCTATAGAGGGAAAGCAAACCGGGCAGTAAGCCCTGGAGCAGGGGATATAGCCCGCCACACGGCGGCGCAGCAAAATACAAACTCGCAGCAGTCAAAGGGTACTTTCGTATCCATGACTGCTGCGAGTTTGTAAGCTATTTTCTTATTTACTGCTGCGACTGCGCAAGAGCCTCATCGATCAGCTTTTGCAGTGTGGCAGCGTTATCCTCTTTATCAATACCGCCCATAATCGGTTCCCCAACGATGTTGCCCTGACGATCCACAACGCAGGTGGTGGGGAAGGCCATAATGCCGAGGGCAAACTTACCGGCATCACTGGCAGAGTCAAAATAGATGTTGCGGAATGCAGCCCCGGCCTGTTCCAGAATCTGTTTGGCAGCGGCAATGTTGTCCGCGTTGCCATCAAGGGTTTCTGTGTTGATACCGATCACCTCGCCGCCCTGCTCTTGAATGCGCTGATTCAATGCGTTAAGGTCGTCCATCTCGTCCACACAGGGCTTGCAGCCACTGAACCAGAAATTTACAACGGTGAACGCATTATCGGCAAAAAGACTGCTGCTTACGCTGTTGCCGTCCAAATCCTTTCCTTCAAACTGCGGGAATGTGCTGGTCGTCTGCGTCATAGACTGGCTGGCAGCTTCATCCTGCGGCAGTGCTGCGATCTGTGTTTCGATCTCACGGATTTTGTCCGCATCGGCCTTTAAAGCAGCATATTCTTCATCGGTGAACTGGTCCTTCGCATGATCCAACGCATTCATAAGAATATCACCGTAATTGCTGCTTAGTGTGGTGTCGGTAACATTCTTGTCCATGGAGGCAAAAACCTTTTCCCACAGGGCGTTATTTGCCGCCAGAATATCGTTTTCCTCTGCGATAAGCTCATTTTCAGACTTGCCCGTCTCAGAAGTAGATGCTTGCTGGGAAGCTGCCGCAGTGCTTGTCTGTGTGCTGCTGCAAGCAGCGAGGGAGAGCAGCATCAGAAGGGCTGTGATCCATGCAAAAAAACGTTTCATTGTCAATTCTCCTTGATTTCTGTTTTTGACTTGTCGCCGAAACCGTACTGATAGCAGATCGCTTTGGTCGGACAAGACTTTATACACTTACCGCAGCGGATACACTCCGCGTGGTTTGGTGTTTTGGTAATATCCACATCCATCGGGCACGCTTTTGCGCAGGCACCGCAGGAAACACATGTATCGCGGTCAACGCGCATCTGAAACAGGGATACATGATTCATAAGTGCATAGACCGCTCCCAAGGGGCACAGCCATTTGCAGAACGGGCGGTAAAAAACCACGCTGACTACCACAACTGCCAGCAGAATGCAGAATTTCCAGCTGAACAGCTTTCCCAAAGCCGCTCGTATGCCCGCGTTTGTAAGAGAAAGCGGGATTGCGCCCTCCAGTACGCCCTGCGGACACAGGTACTTGCAGAAGAACGGATCCCCCATGCCGGATGTGTTGACAATAACAGTCGGAAGCAGTACGACCATGATCAGCAGTACCGCATATTTGATATAGCGCAGCGGTTTCAGGCGTTTGGTTGACAGCTTGGGAGAGGGAATCTTATGCAAAAGCTCCTGCAGCCAGCCGAACGGGCAGAGAAAACCGCAGATAAAGCGCCCCAGCAGCACGCCCAGCAGAATCAAAATGCCGGTAACATAATAGGAAAACCGAAACTTTGACGACCCGACCACAGCCTGAAAGGCTCCGATAGGGCAGGCCCCCGCAGCGCCGGGGCAGGAGTAACAGTTCAGGCCCGGAACGCAGAGATATTTCCCTTTGCCCTGATAAAGCGTTCCTTTGAGAAAATTCGGCAGATGGATGTTTGTCAGCAGTGCTGAACCTGCCTGGATCAGTCCCCGGAAACGGGCCAGAAAATGCGAACGATTCTTATCCAATGCCAACACACTCCATACATAATCGAATTGCTTTCGTAAAGACAGTGCCCGCCTCACCGCGCCATGCCCCGTAACCGATCATCATAACGGCAGCCAGCAGAAAAAGCACCTGAATGATTGCCTTTTTGCTCAACATTTCGATCCTCCTTTTTGTCTTGATGAGATCAGTATAGCACAACGGGTATAAATTTTCTGCTAAGAAAAAATTAACGCAGATTTTAGCAAAAGCTGTTATAATGGTAGTAAACAGAAACACAGTTTATATAAGGAGCGTTTATTATGCGTTTGCTGCTGGTTGAGGATGAGCCGTCCCTGCGGGAAAGCGTTGCCAGAAAGCTGCACCGTGCAGGGTATGAAACAGATGACTGCGGTGATGGGGAAACCGCGCTGGAAATGCTGGCGGCAGAGCGGTATGACCTTGTTTTGCTGGATCTGAACCTGCCCCGAGTGGATGGAATGACAGTTCTGCGCACACTGCGAAAGACCGATTTGGAAACGCCGGTTCTGATTCTGTCGGCCCGCAGTGAAATTGCGGACAAGGTGGAAGGCCTGGATGCCGGCGCCAATGATTATCTGGCCAAGCCGTTCCATTTGGCCGAACTGGAAGCCCGCGTCCGCAGCCTGACACGGCGGCAGTTTATTCAGCGCAATGTTTGCCTGCGATGTGGCAGACTGAGCTTTGATACCAAGAGCCGGGTGGCTATGGTGGACGGTCAACCTGTTCCACTGACCCGCAAGGAAAGCAGCGTTCTGGAATATCTGCTTCTGCATCAGGGACGCCCTGTCAGTCAGGAGGAATTGATGGAACATGTCTGGGATGGCCGCGTAGATGCGTTCAGCAATTCGATTCGGGTGCATATCTCGGCGCTGCGCAAAAAGCTGCGCGCGGCACTGGGGTATGATCCTATCCGAAACCGCATCGGAGAAGGCTATGAAGTGGGGGAGAGCGAGCAATGAAGCGATTATCTTTGCAATGGCGCATCACACTTATGACGGCATTACTGATTGCGGGTGCCTGCATCTGCCTGAACTTGTTGCTGTATCGCTCCGGAGCTTCCGGTATGGACAATCTGAACGGGTACGTTTTACAATATCAACAGGACGGCGGGGAGGATCTGACCATAGAGATCCCCGAAGATCAGATGTCAGACTTTCTGGTGCAATTCTCGCAAGAGGTTTACGATACAAAGACGATTTTTGGCCGCAAAGGGTGGTGCATTACGGCAGTGGTGACGCTGTTCAGCGCAGCGATTGCTTATTTTATCAGCGGCAAAGCGCTGGAACCACTGAAAGAGCTGGCACAGCAGGCCGAGAAGGTCGATCAGGATAACCTGGTTGATGTACGGCTGGAAGAAAATACCGTTGCGGAATTTCGGCAGCTAAGTCAATCTGTCAATCAAATGCTGGATCGCCTGGCCCATTCCTTTGACCTACAGCGACAGTTTGCCGGGAATGCAGCCCATGAGCTGAAAACACCGCTGGCCATCATGCAGGCAAAACTGGAAATCTTCGCCGAAGATCACATGAATACGGACGCGGAAACCGCAGAGCTGGTACACTTTCAGACAGAGCAGATAGCCCGTTTATCGGCGCTTGTGCGGACCCTGCTGGAAATGAGCAATTTGCAGGCCGTTCCGCGGGATGACTGCATTGAGCTTGCGCCGCTGGCAGATGAAATTGTGACGGATCTGACGCCGCTGGCCCAGAAAAAGCAGATCACCTTGTATCAGGAATGTGAGGATATTCATATTATCGGAAGCGATGCCCTGATTTACCGTATGCTGTTCAACCTTGTGGAAAATGCGATCAAGTACAATCAGCCGGGCGGTTCTGTGCAGATTACGATCAGCCGGTCAAACGGCAAAGCAATACTGCGCGTTGCAGATACCGGCTGCGGTATTCCCGATGAATACAGAACCAGCATCTTTGAACCGTTTTTCCGTGTGGACAAATCCAGAAGTCGCGAAATGGGCGGCGCAGGACTGGGGTTGGCGTTGGTGCGGGAAATTGCAGCACTGCACGGCGGTACAGTACAGGATGAGCCGGCAGAAGGGGCAGGAACCGTATTTACCGTTGCGCTGCCCATGTAAAGCGGAAATAAAAGTCATCGGCAGGGAGAACGAGATGACGGGAGCAGGGGGCATCGGGAAGCAAAAGCCTCCCGTAAAAGAGAAATGCCTATAGTTCGCTAAATGTAACTTTAGCGAACTATAGGGGGGCGGGCTGGCTGCCTTTTGCGGTGTGTTGCAGTAGACCTTATATAGTATATCAGACCGTCAAAAAATTGCATTTTTGCCTTATTGCGTGTGTAGAGGCGACCATTGGTCGCCCGTCAACTTACCGCGGCAACACATTTTCCGGGACAGTTTTCTTACGACGCACCGCCTGACAGGAAACAACGGCTGTGCCTCGGAGAAGCTGTATCAGCTCTGCGATGCCACTGTGGTGCCCGAATACCGCGACCTGGTCCGCTGTTTCCTGGATGTGCCCACCCTTGCGGAAAGACTGAAAAACGAAGAATATATCTCCACAGAATACCGCATGTGCGACGGAAGCTGGCATTGACCTTTGACCTGATTGCCGTGCTGCGCGACCTGAACCAGACGTATCATAAAAAGGCGGCAGAAAAAGACATTCGGTATCAGGTTGCACGGGATAAGGACACGATCCGGCATCCGTTCGTAATCGGAAACCCGGTGCACCTCAGCAGGATCCTCTCCAACATTACGGACAATGCCATCAAGTTCAGTCCGCCAGGCAGTGCAATCACCGTTTGGAGCGGCGAAGAACAGCTGGATGAGGAGCACGCACTTGTCACCTTTGTCTGCCGGGATCAGGGCATCGGCATGAGTGAAGAATTTGCCGCACACGCTTTTGATATGTTCACGCAGGAAAAGGTGACGAGCCGTTCTACCTATCAGGGAACCGGTCTGGGCCTGGCCATCGTAAAACAACTGGTTGACAGAATGGGCGGCAGCGTCACCCTGCAGAGCAGGCCCGGCGCGGGAACTACGGTCACGGTCAAGCTGCCGTTCAAAATCGGCAAGCAGGATGATCTCAAACCCGCGGCGCAGGTAAAGGGTGATATTTCCTTCAAGGGGCTCCGTGCGCTGGTCGTAGAGGATAACGAGCTGAATATGGAAATTGCCTGCTGTATGCTGGAAAACAGCGGTATGGAGGTGACCCGCGCTGCCGACGGACAGGAGGCTGTAGAGCTGTTTGAAAAGTCCGCACCCGGCTGTTTCGGCGTGATCTATATGGATATTATGATGCCGCGTATGAACGGCTGGGACGCCGCCAGAACCATCCGCGCCATGAACCGCCCCGACGCGGAAAACATCCCCATCATTGCCATGTCCGCCAATGCTTTTTCCGAGGATATTATGGACAGCCGTCTGGCAGGCATGGATATTCACCTGGCCAAACCGCTGGACGAAGCCAAGATGATCAACGCCTTAAAGCAGTGCATCGCCGAACGGAGTGCCGTAAAGCTGCGGAACGATTTGTAACGCTTTGCAGCGGCCAACCTAAGGCAACACCACATAATTCCCGCCTTACGGCTTAAGCACCGCTCCGGCGGCTGCGGCACGGCATCTGCGTTGCCAAAATGCTCGATAATACACAAAGTATTATCTGCGCTTTTGGCTTAGCAGCTGCCGCACCTCGCTCGCCGTATCGGCACTTAGAATTATGCGGTATTGCCCTAATAAAAACAACAGGAACATTGCAATGTACAGCAGTGCTCCTGTTGTTTTTTATGCCGAAGTTTATTGCGCATGGCGGGGTGTCACTATATATCATTACACGTGTCTTGACACGTGTAATGAGCAGTGCTATACTGTCAAAGTTGGAATTACAGAAGAAACCGAGGAAACCACATGAAAATGGCTAATATGGATGACTATTTTGACGTAGTCATCGTCGGCACCGGCGCTGCGGGCCTTTACTGCGCCCTGAATCTGCCTGCGCGGTACCGCATTCTTCTGCTTACAAAGCAGAAAGCGGACGAGAGCGACTCCTTCCTTGCGCAGGGCGGCATTTGTATGCAGCATGGCGAGGCAGACTACCGCCCCTTTTTTGATGATACGATGCGGGCAGGCCATTACGAGAACAACCCCGCCACAGTAGACCTGATGATTCGTTCCTCCAACTCGATCATCCGGGATCTGGTGCGCCGCGGCGTCAGCTTTGCGCGGGATGACCACGGGGCTCTGCGCTTTACCCGGGAGGGTGCACACTCCCGCCCGCGGATTCTGTTCCATGAGGATATTACCGGCCACGAGATCACCCAGATCCTGCTGAACGAGGTCCTGCGCTGCGAGAACATCGAACTGCGCGAGCATACGACTCTGCTGGATTTCTTCGCCGACGCCTCGGCCTGCGGCGGTGTCATTGCTGCCGGCCCGGACGGCGAACCGCGAGCCATCGGGGCAGGGGCGGTGGTGCTGGCCTGCGGCGGCATCGGTGGGTTGTATAAAAACTCCACCAACTTCCCCCACATCACGGGGGATGCCATCGCCATGGCCCTGCGCCACGGCGTTGCCTGTGAGCACCTGGACTATATCCAGATCCACCCCACGACTTTGTACAGCCACCGAAAAGGCCGTCGCTTTCTGATTTCGGAATCGGTTCGCGGGGAGGGCGCGCTGCTGCTGGATAAAAACGGGAACCGCTTTACCAACGAATTGCAGCCCCGCGACGTGGTGAGCGCAGCGATCCGCGCACAGATGGAAAAGGACGGTACCGACCATGTGTGGGAGGATATGCGCCCCATCGGTGATACGGATATCCGTGAGCATTTCCCCAACATTCTGGAGCGCTGCGAGGAGGAGGGGTACGACCCCATCCATGAACCAATCCCCGTTGTACCGGCCCAGCATTATTTTATGGGCGGCATCACGGCGGACCTGAGCAGCCGCACAGCACTGCCCCGGCTGTATGCCTGCGGCGAGACCTGCTGCAACGGTGTGCATGGACGCAATCGGCTGGCCAGCAATTCACTGCTGGAATCTTTGGTCTTTGCACAGCGCGCGGCAGATGATATACTATATGGAGAACCGCCTGTCTTTACAGGCGATAAGCCCGATTTGGCCCCATACCGTGAACAGGAACCGCTGTTTGCCGCGTATCGGCAAGAGGTTCTGACCGCTATTGAGAGGAGTAAAAACCATGAATGAGATCACCCAGCTGCTGCATATAGACCCGCTGCTGCTGCAAGCGCTGCGGGAGGATATTCCGGAGGAGGACGTTTCCACAAACGCCGTCATGCCCCACGCCTGCCCCGGCACCGTGGATCTGATTGCCAAGGAGGACGGCATTGTTGCCGGTCTGGCGGTCTATGCCCGCGTCTTTACGCTGCTGGACCCCGGCGCAAAGGTGGAATTCTTCTGCCGGGACGGAGATACCGTACAGCCCGGCCAAAAGCTGGCCGTTGTTACGGGCGATATACGCGCCCTGCTTTCCGGTGAGCGCGTTGCGCTGAACTACCTGCAGCGAATGAGCGGCATTGCCACCTATACCCATCAGCTGTCTGCCCTGCTGGAAGGCACCGGCATCACCCTGCTGGACACCCGTAAGACCAGCCCCAACAACCGCATTTTTGAAAAGTACGCTGTCCGCGTTGGCGGCGGCAGCAACCACCGCACCGGCCTGTCCGACGGCGTTCTGCTGAAGGATAACCACATCGGCGCTGCCGGCGGCGTGGCGAAGGCCGTCAAGATGGCCCGGCAGTATGCGTCTTTCGTCCGCAAGATCGAGGTGGAGGTTGAAACGCTGGAGCAGGTCAAAGAGGCCGTGGAAGCCGGTGCGGACATCATCATGCTGGATAACATGAGCGACGAGGATATGCGCAAGGCTGTGACTTTGATTGCAGGCCGCGCCAAGACCGAGTGCTCCGGCAATGTCACGCGGGAAAACATTGCCCGTCTGCGGGACATTGGCATTGACTATGTGTCCAGCGGCGCACTGACCCATTCGGCCCCCATTCTGGATCTTTCCATGAAGCATCTGCGCCCCCTGACCGCGGAGGAGGCCTGATATGACCACCGCAGAGCGCCGCGCCGCCATTTTGCAGCAGCTTGCCCATGCCCGAGCGCCTATTGCCGCCCGCACGCTGGCTACCCATTACGGCGTCAGCCGTCAGGTCATTGTGCAGGATCTGGCGGTCATACGGGCATCACACCCCGGGATCATTTCCACTGCACGCGGCTATGTGCTGGAGCAGCCCGATCAGCCTGTCGGCTGCACACGGGAGTTCAAGGTGCGCCACACACCTGACCGAACCGGGCAGGAGCTGAACCTGATTGTGGACTGTGGCGGCCGGGTCAAGAATATCAGCATCAGCCACCGGGTCTATGGCCGTATCACCGCCGAGATGGACATCCGTTCCCGGCAGGATGTGCGGGAATTTCTGCAATCGTTTGAGGACAGTTCCTCCACGGTGCTGTCCACCGCCACCGACGGCTACCACTATCATCTGGTGGAGGCAGCCACCCCGGACAGGCTGAGCCTGATCGAAAAAGAACTGAAAGAGCACGGTTTTCTGGCTCCGCTGCAACCGTGGGAGCATTGAAGAAAGAAAACGAGGCATAATTATGACTGTCCATGAACTGCAGCAGGAGATCCTGCGCCTGAAACGGGAAAAGAATATCTGCATCCTGGCCCATGCCTACCAGAGCCAGCCTGTGCTGGAAGTCGCCGATTACACCGGCGATTCCTACGGCTTGAGCGTGCAGGCGGCCAAAACCAACGCGGACGGGGTCATCATGTGCGGTGTGCGCTTCATGGCCGAGACCTGCAAAATTTTAAGCCCGGAGAAAACTGTCTGGCTGGCCAACCCCATGGCGGGCTGCCCTATGGCCGAGCAGCTTGATCTGGCGACCTTGCAGGAATTGAAAAAGCAGTACCCCGGCTACGCCGTGGTGGCGTACATCAATACAACCTCGGAGCTGAAAACGGCCTGCGATGTCTGTGTGACGTCCTCCAGCGCGCTGAAAATTTGCAGTGCACTGGAAAACGATAAGATTCTGTTCATCCCAGATCCCAATTTGGGCGGCTATGTAGCAAAGCAGCTGCCGGAAAAGCAGTTTGCCTTTTACCACGGCGGCTGCCCGCGCCATATCGTATGTTCGGCAGCAGATGTAGCCAAAGCCCGCGCTGCCCACCCGGAGGCGCTGCTTCTGGTTCATCCCGAATGCCGCCCCGAGGTCGTGGAGCAGGCTGATTATGTTGGCTCTACCACCGGCATTATGGCTTATGCAGAAAAGTCCGATGCCAAAGAGTTCATTATCGGCACGGAAAACAGCATCGCGGAGCACCTCTCCTATGCTTGCCCGGAAAAGCGGTTCTATCCGCTGGCCGTGCAGCTTACCTGCATGAACATGAAACTGACCACCCTGATGGACATTTACCATTGCCTGCAGGGCAGCGGCGGCGAGGAAATCACCCTGCCGCAGGACGTCATGCAGGGAGCCGGGCGCTGCATCCGCCGCATGGTGGCGCTGGGCGGCTGACAGATTGCGCATATCCGCAATGGCCATCTGATACGATCCGCTTTGCATCCCGGCTTACACGGCGCTCTTTGCGGTATTGCCCTAAGGCAAGACCGCATAATTCCCGCCTTACGGCTTAAGCACCGCTCCGGCGGCTGCGGCACGGCATCTGCGTTGCCAAAATGCTCGATAATACACAAAGTATTATCTGCGCTTTTGGCTTAGCAGCTGCCGCACCTCGCTCGCCGTATCGGCACTTAGAATTATGCGGTATTGCCATAAGAAACCAATGAAAAAAGCATATACAGCATCGCGTTGCGAACCGCCGAGAGGCCGTTCGCCATAAACGCAGCTGTATATGCTTTTTACTTTGCCGTACAGATCCTTTGTACGCTATTTAAACGCGATCACGAATTCTGTTTGAAAACTTTATCCAGTGTTCCCATCAGGATGTTCACATCAATCGGTTTTGCAATATGTGCATTCATCCCTGCTTTGAATGCTTTTTGGCGGTCTTCCTCAAAAGCGTTGGCTGTCATGGCCACAATGGGAATGTTTGCCTTTTTATTGCTGCTCAATGTACGGATCTCCCGGGTGGCGGTGTATCCGTCCATTTTGGGCATCTGAATATCCATCAGGATCAGATCATACTCATCCTCCGCAGCCTCGTTCATTTTGGCAACGGCATCCGTGCCGTCCTCAACGGCGTCCACTTTCAGTCCGGCTTCTTCCAGAATGGCCGTTGCAATCTCTCGGTTCAGTTCGTTATCCTCGACCAACAGCACCTTTTTGCCCGTATAGTCGCCGTGCTTGGGCAGAAGGGGCTGCCTGCCCGACACCACTTTGTGTGTCAGTGCATCGCGCAGTTCCGACATAAACAGCGGTTTGGAAACAAACGCCGTGACACCGGCCTGCCGGGCCTCGTCCTCAATGTCGGCCCAATCGTAGGCCGTCAATATGATGATCGGCGTGCCGGGTTCGATTACTTTGCGGATCCTGCGCACCGTCTCAATGCCGTTCATATCCGGCATCAGCCAGTCAATAATGTAAACCTTGAACTCCGCACCCTGATTGTGCGCCTCCCTCGCGCGCAGGATGGCTTCCTTGCCGGAGGTCGTCCAGTCGGCTTCCATCTCAATTTCCCGCAGCATTTTGCTTACGCTCATGCAGGTCTGTGCATCATCATCCACAACCAGTGCACGGGTGCCTTTCAGGCCAGGAATCGGCGGATATTTCACCGATTCCGTACAAACCTTGCAGTCCAGGGTGACCGTAAACTCGCTGCCCTTTCCCTGCTCGCTCTTGACGACGATGGTTCCGCCCATCATATCTACGATGTTTTTCGAGATGGCCATGCCAAGGCCCGTACCCTGAATGCCGCTTCTTGTCGCAGTCTGTTCCCGTGAAAAAGAGTCAAAAACGTGCGCCTGGAAGTCCTTCGACATACCGATACCGTTATCTTTCACGCTGAAAACAAAGGTCGCATACCCACTGCGGGCAGACGGCTTTTCTTCAACGCGGATATTGATGGTACCGCCCGCCGGTGTAAACTTGACAGCGTTGCCCACGATGTTGAGCAGGACCTGATTCAGGCGCAGCTTATCGGTGACAATATCCTCGTGGTGCACATCCTGCGTGTCGATGTAAAGGTCAAGCTGTTTGGCGCTGATATTGCCTTGAATGATCGTGCGCAGGTCGTGCAGTACATCGGGCAGGTGGACTTCTGTGTTGTCCAGTTTGACCGTGCCGCTTTCGATACGGCTCATATCCAGAATATCGTTGATCAGACTGAGCAGATGCTGGCCCGATACGCTGATTTTCTTCAGATACTCTTTGACAAGGTCAATGTTATCAATATGCGCCGTGGCAAGGGCCGTAAACCCGATAATGGCATTCATCGGGGTGCGAATATCGTGCGACATACTGTTCAGGAATACCGTCTTGGCCTTATTGGCGTGTTCCGCCGCCGCCAGTGCATCGCGCAGGGCATCCTCCTGCTTTTGCTCCCGCCGCTTTTCCTCGGTAGCGTCGCGGGTAGCAACCAATACGGCTGTTACGTTGCCGTCCGCGTCTTTTCGCTGCGGTGTGATCAGCGTAAGGATCCATTTTCTGTCGACAGTCTGAGACGTAAGAGCCAAAGAGGTGTGACCCTTCAGACGTTCGGCCACTGTCGTCATGTCCGCAAAGGCGAGATACTCCTCACGGTATGGCTCCGCGATAATTTTCTCGATTTGCTCCTGCTGTACGGATCGTTTCAGTGCAAAGTGCTTCTGCTTCTCGACCGTATCGGACGCGTTCTTGAGGATTTCAACGGTGTTTTTCTTCAAGTCCATCAGTGAAATGGACGTATACGCCGTGCCAAGCGCTGTGATGATTCCGGTACGTTTCTGGTGCTGCCGCAGCGCGTCTTTTTCCATTTTGGTCTGCCACAGCAGTGCCATTAAAAAGACCATTACGGCTATGGCCAGATAGGATGCACAGACAATGTTGCGCGTCATGAACACCTGAGATGCCGGGAAAAACACAAAGAGCGTATAGTTCTCGGTATTTTCCCGGCTGCCGTACCAGACGCCCTGATGGCTGTTCAGGCGCACAATGCCATCCTTCGCAGCACCGAAGGTTCCGTTATATAATTCCTGACATTCCTCTATTGCCTTGTTTACCTGTTTGCTGCTGTTGCTGCTGATGACCCTGCCGTTCTCCGTGATCGTAGCGATGCCGCTAAGCTCCAACGGAAAATCTCTCAACAGGGAATCCACCGTCAAATCCCCAGTATCCTCATTATCCTTCTGTATATAGGTAATCAGGATGCCTGGTGCATCCGCGCGTGCCACCGCGGCAAAATCATAGAGTATCCCATTTTCTTCCAGGCGGGTCGAGTATGTCTTTTTTGGATAGTCAACGATATTGTGTACATAGGGGCTGTCGATCAGCTTCTCCCACAGCGGCATGGCGTTGCCGCCCTTTGTGGTCTGCATGACAACATTCAGGTTTTCATCTAGTACAAGCGCACCGGTCAGACGCTGTTCCTCTGCAAAAGCGTCCAGGTCCTGCGTGCCGAAACCCTCCTTCAGCGTCATTTCGTTGCCAAGGCTTACAGTTTTATCCAGCAGGCGGACAAGGCTTTTCACGCGGTCGTTGGCCGCATCAGTCTCGTACTGCTCTAAGCGGATCTTTACAAAACCAATCGTTTCATCCAATGTATGACGCAGTGCAATTCGGTTCAGATTCGTGAATGTGATCCAAAGTACAATGCCGAACGCAACTAACACAAGCAAAAACAGTCTTTTTTTGCCGGACTGCTTTTTCTCATTCATTTTCCCTGTTCCCCCCACACAGTTTTCTCTGCATCAAGTCCGAATTTTTCTGCAACGCGGCCAATCGTTCCGTCCTGCTTCATATCTTCCAGAGTTTGGGTCAGCTGCACAGCCAAATCCTCATGGGTGTCCTTTGCGAAGGCAACGCCAAGTTCGGAACTGTAAGGACTCTCTGACAGCACACGGTAACTGCTTTCATCCAGATTTGTCCACTTGGCTACCAGTGCTTCATGGCCCGCGACGGCATCTACATAGCCTTTGCGCAGTGCCGCAAACATATCCTCTGTCGTCTCAAAGCTGTTGACTTGCTTGACTTCGGGCAGCAAAGAGGAAATTTCGCCGAGAAACAGCGACTCCGCCTTTGTGGTTGCCTGTACGCCGATGCGCTTACCGGCCAGATCAGACAGCGACTGGATATCGCTGTCTGCACGAACAGCCACGACCTGACGGCTGTACATATACGGACCGGCCCATTGGTACTCGGTTTCCCGCCCGTTCATGCTGAAGCATGACCAGATACAGTCGATCGTTCCGTCGCTGAGAAGGTTGTTTTTGTCCGGCCATGAAATCGTCCGGAATTCCGGCATATAGCCAAGTCGTGAAAACGCTTCCGTCGCCAGTTCCACGTCGATGCCGGCAAACTGCCCGTTCCTGTCCAGATAGCTGTAAGGGTCAAACACATCAATGCCGACCACGATCGTCTGCGGCGCAGTCTCTGCCGCAGAGTGCGGCTGTGCGGAACAGGCGCACAGACCTGCCATAAAAAGCATAGCCAAAGCCATAAGCAGACCATACACTTTTGCCCTGCTCATTGACGTTTTTCCTGTGTGGTGATGCCTGTTTGAAAAATGGAACATGCGCTTCTCTTCCTTATTATATAGGTTGTATACCGCTTGCCGCCGAACCATGTCGGACGCAGTAAGCCATGAAGTAAACCATATTATAACTTTTCCAAATTGGAATTTTATCATACTACGGACATTATTGCAAGTGCTTTGCCTTGTTTTTGGCTTACAGTTTACCCACATTTATACAATATCCGGCGATAACTCCAAAAGGCAGTTTCAGCTATTGAAAAAATCTGACAGAAGTGCTATAACAAAGGTGGATTAAAGTAAATTGAGAGAGATGACATGTATGTATTCCATCTTCCGTGATTTGGCAATTATTATTCTGAGCGCCAAGTTTTTTGGCCTAGCTGCCCGCAAGTGCAAGGCCCCGCAGGTGGTCGGTGAAATTCTCGCCGGTCTGCTGATTGGGCCTTGTCTGCTCAATCTGGTGCAGATCAACGACACGATCTCCGTTTTTGCTGAAATCGGTGTTGTGCTGCTGATGTTTTCCACAGGACTTGGCACCAACCTGAAAGAACTGATGCGGGCCGGGCCTATTGCCACGCTGATTGCCTGCATCGGTGTGCTTGTACCGTTGATTGGCGGTACGCTGCTCTACAGCGCATTCTACGGCTTTTCGGCAATCGGCAGCCCGGAATTCTTCCGCGCATTGTTTATCGGCACGATTATGACCGCAACCAGCGTGTCCATCACGGTGGCAACGCTGCAGGAGTTGGGCCACTTAAAGAGCTTCCTTGGCACTACCATTGTCAGCGCTGCCGTCATTGATGATGTCATCGGCATTATCGTGCTGACCTGTGTGCTGGGTGCCAGCTCCGGTGAGGGCACCGGTATCGGCGGCGTGCTGGTCCAGACCGCGCTGTTCTTTCTGGTTGCCGTTGGTATCGGCTATGTGTTCCACTGCGCCATGAAGTGGCTGGATTCCCGCAATCCCCATACGCAGCGCATAACGATTGCCAGCCTTGCATTCTGCTTTGCAATGGCCTATATTGCCGAGAAATACTTTGGCATTGCGGATATTACCGGCGCTTACATTGCCGGTATCGTTCTCTGTACGCTGCACGACGCCGCTTATGTAGAGCGCCGGGTCGACATCAGCAACTATGTGATTTTTGCGCCGATTTTCTTTGTCAGCATCGGTTTAAAGACCGACATCAGCGGACTGACGCCGGAGATTCTGCTGTTCAGTGTTTGCTTTGTTCTCGTTGCCCTGCTGGCAAAAATCATCGGCTGTGGACTGGCGGCCAGAGTCTGCCGTTTCAACTGGGGAGACTCTCTTAAAGTCGGTGTCGGCATGATGACCCGCGGCGAGGTCGCCTTGATCGTGGCTCAGAAGGGCCTTGAGGTCGGCGTTGTCGAGCCTGTTTATTTTACGGCGGTCATCCTTTTGATCGTAGTTTCCAGCGTCGCCACGCCGCTGGCGCTGAAAGCGCTGTTCACGAAAATGCCCCCTGTCCCCCATCCAAGTGAAGCAAAAAAGTGACCGCTGCATAACCCCTGCCTGTCAGCCAATGCCGGTGCCGGACGACCCATAATGAAAAAAGCCCTGATAGCAGGCTTAGAAAGTGAGAAGCTGCTCATTCCCTACGGAGTGAGCAGCTTCTTTTGTGCCAAAATATGCGAAAATGCGAGGTAATACGGCGCAGCAACGGCCTGCCGGTGGGCGCTTTGCATTTATTGCAGCTTATTTTCCCAGCCGACATTTGAAATCAGTATATCCGAACGTCACGATTTTCCGCGTAGTGCCGTCGGGCTTGCGGGCGTAAATACCGGGCAGGGGCATACCGTTGAAGGTGTTGTTCTTGCAGGTGGTGTAAATGGCCATATCGCCGAACACCAGCAGATCTCCCACGGCAGGCACAGCGTCAAAGCTGTAATCACCGATGACATCCCCCGCAAGGCAGGTCGGCCCGGCCAACCGCACAGTGCAGGGCTTTTCGCCAGGTTCCCCTGCCCCCAGCAGCGGCGGGCGGTAGGGCATCTCGATCACGTCCGGTGTATGGCAGGCGGCGCTGGCATCCAAGATGGCAACCGTCGTATCGCCGTTTTGCACCACGTCCAGCACGCGGGTCAAGAGATACCCTGCGTTCAGGGCGCAGGCCTCGCCGGGTTCCAGATAAACCGTCACGCTCCAGTCATTCCGGGCGCGGCGGATACATTTTTCCAAAGTGGCCATGTCGTAGCCGGGGCGGGTGATGTGATGCCCGCCTCCGAAGTTCAGCCACTTCATTTTTGGCAGCAAATCGCCGAATTTCTCTGCCACTGCGTCCAGCGTCACGGCCAGCGCATCGGCGTCCTGCTCACATAAAGTGTGAAAGTGCAGGCCGTCCAACAGCACGGGCAGGGCAGAATTTTCTGCCGCTGCCGCGTCCCACTGGGCGCGGGTCGTGCCCAAACGGCTGCCGGGGGCGCAGGGGTCGTAAATCGCGTGGCCGTCCTGGGTCGAGCACTCGGGATTGATGCGAAGTCCCACACTTTTGCCCGCCGCCTTGGCCGCGGGACCAAATTTTGCCAGCTGCGCGGGCGAGTTGAAGACGATATGGTCGGCGTACCGCAGCAGCTCGTCCATTTCATCTGCGCGGTAGGCCGCGCAGAAAACGTGCACTTCTTTGCCGGGCATTTCCTCCGCGCCGAGCCGCGCCTCAAACAGGCCGCTGGCCTCGGTGCCCGCGAGGTGCGGCGCCAGCAGCGGGTACAAATCGTAGTTGCTGAACGCCTTTTGCGCCAGCAGCACCTTGCACCCGGTACGACGGGCCAGCCCGCCCAGAATCTCCGCGTTGCGGGTCAGGGCAGCTTCATCCAGCAGGTAGCAGGGCGTGGGCAGGGCGGAAAATTCCGGCGGCGCTGCGCCGTCGATGGCCGCAAACGGCGGCCGTGCGTCGCGCTGCGCCATCAGTCCACGAGAACCGGGTCATGGTTCTCGCTGCGGGGCAGGCCGTACTTGTCCAGCGCGTCGAGGAACGGGTCGGGGTTGAACTCCTCCACCGTGTAGACGCCGGGCTTGGTCCACTCGCCGGTCAGCATCATCAGCGCACCGCACATCGCGGGCACACCGGTGGTGTAGCTGATGGCCTGACTGCCGACCTCGCGGTAGCACTCCTGATGGTCGCACACATTATAAATGTAGTAGGTCTTGTCCTTGCCGTCCTTTTTGCCGGTGAAGATGCAGCCGATGTTCGTCTTGCCCTTGGTGCGGGGACCGAGGCTGGCGGGGTCGGGCAGCAGCGCTTTCAGGAACTGGATGGGCACGATCTCCTGACCGTTGTAATTGATGGGCGTGGTGGAGAGCATGCCCACGTCCTCCAGGCAGCGCATGTGGTCAAGGTAGCTCTGTCCGAAGGTCATGAAGAAGCGGATGCGTTTGACATCGGGCAGGTTCTTGCCAAGAGACTCAATTTCCTCATGATGCAGCAGGTACATATCCTTCTGACCGACCTGGTCAAAGTTGTACTCGCGCTTGATGCTCATGGGCGGGATCTCGACCCACTTGCCGTTCTCCATATAGCTGCCGGGGGCGGAGACCTCGCGCAGGTTGATCTCGGGGTTGAAGTTGGTGGCGAACGCATAGCCGTGATCGCCGCCGTTGCAGTCGAGGATGTCGATGGTGTCGATGGTGTCGAACTCATGCTTAGCGGCGTAGGCGCAGTAGGCCTGGGTCACGCCCGGGTCAAAGCCGCAGCCCAGCAGCGCGGTCAGGCCGGCGTCCTCAAACTTTTTCTTGTACGCCCACTGCCAGCTGTAGTCAAAGTAAGCGGAGAAACCGGCCTCCTTGCAGCGCTTCTCGTAGATGGCACGCCACGCGGGGTCGTCGGTGTTTTCCGGCTCGTAGTTGGCAGTGTCCATATAGTTTACGCCGCAGGCCAGGCAGGCGTCCATGATGGTCAGATCCTGATACGGCAGGGCGATATTCATGACGAGGTCAGGCTTGTAGCTGTTGATGAGGTCGCACAGCTGCTGGACGTCGTCGGCATCGACCTGCGCGGTGGTGATTTTGGTCCGGGTGGTGGGGGCCAGCTTGGCGGCCAGCGCGTCGCACTTGGATTTGGTGCGGCTGGCGATGCACAGCTCGGTAAAGACGTCGCTGACCTGGCAGCACTTGGAGATGGCGACGCTTGCCACGCCGCCGCAGCCGATAACAAGAACTTTGCTCATGATGGAACTCCTTTGTATTTTTTTATTGTATGATGTGTATGGATGTTTTGTAGGGGCGAACATTGTTCGCCCGTGCCTGTTTGTGGCAGCGGCAGCTTTCCCGGTCAGATATGGAATCCGCCCCTACATCCTCTCCCCCGATAAGGTTGAGAATGTAGGGAGGGGTCTTGACCCCTCCGCGGGGCGTCGAGGACGCCGCTTCCTACAGGGATGGCTGCTCACTTTTCCAGTGCCAGCAGCAATTCCCGCAGCACCTTGCAGGCCGTGGCCGTGGAAACGCCGCTCTGGTCGAGCATGGGTGCCAGCTCGTTCACGTCCGCGCCAATGATGTTCGCTTTCGTTACGGTGCGGATGGCCCCAAGCAGCTGCAAAAAGCTGACACCGCCCGCCTCGGGCGTGCCCGTGCCGGGGAAGGCCGACGGGTCGAGGCAGTCCAAATCAATGGTCAGATAGACAGGCACATCGGTCTGACACAGCCAGTCGGCCAGCTCGGTCAGGCCGGTAAAGTCGAACTTGTGCATATCGGTGTGCCGCGCGGCGAACTGAAATTCCTCCCGGTCACCGCTGCGGATACAGAACTGGTGGATGCGCCCGTCGCCGACCAAATCATGGCAGCGGCGCAGCACGCAGGCGTGGCTCAGCTGCGCGCCGAGGTAATCGTCCCGCAGATCGGCGTGGGCGTCAAAATGTACGATATGCAAATCGGGATATTTGCGCATCGCCGCGCGCACCGCGCCCAACGTGACAAGGTGCTCGCCGCCCAGCAGCAGCGGCAGCTTTCCGTCGCGCAGAATTTCCGCTGCGCGGGACTCGATGTCCACAAGGGCACTCTCGCTGGAACCAAAGCACAGCTCCAGGTCGCCGCTGTCAAACACATTCCCATCGGTCAGGTCCTTGTCCTGATAGGGACTGTAAGTTTCCAGACCGTAGCTTTCGTGGCGCATGGCCGCGGGGCCAAAGCGCGCACCGGGGCGGTAGCTTGTGGTGGAATCAAACGGCGCACCGTACAAAACGATACTGGCCGTGCGGTAGCTGCTGTCGCAGCCGATGAAATTTTCAACATTGCGATGCAGCATCAGTGTTCCTCCACTTCCCGCAGCATTTCCTCAAGGAAAGCGGGCAGATAAAACGCCCCGACGTGCAGCCGGGAGGTATAATAGCGGGTGCGCATGTTCAGTGCGTTCCACGCATCGGCGTCCATATCGTTGATGGGATGATATTTTTTGCTGGCAAAGCCGAACAGCCAGTATCCCGCCGCAAAGGTCGGGATGTGCGCCTGATACACCTTGCTGATGGGAAAGGTGCTGGCAATGCGCTGGTGGCTGCGCTGCATGGCGGTGGCGTCCTCGGCATAGAACGGGCTGCCCTGCTGGTTGACCATGATGCCGTCCGCGCGCAGGGCGTTAAAGCAGCTGCCGTAAAATTCGCGGGTGAACAGCCCCTCCGACGGGCCAAACGGGTCGGAGGAATCCACGATGATAAGGTCGTACTCATCCTCACACTTACGGATGAATTTCAGCGCATTTTCATAATAAATATGTACGCGGCGGTCATCCATGCGGCAGGCGTTGCCGGGCAGGTAGGCGCGGCAGGCCTCGATGACCTGCGGGTCCATCTCCACAAGGTCAATGCTTTCCACGCGGTCATAGCGGGTCAGCTCCCGCACAACGCCGCCGTCGCCCGCACCGATGACGAGAATATCCTTGGCGTTTTTGTGTACCGACATCGGCACGTGGGTGATCATCTCGTCGTAGATGAACTCGTCGCGCTCGGTCAGCATGACGTTGCCGTCCAGCGTCAGCACACGGCCAAACTCCGGTGTTTCAAAAATGTCGATGCGCTGATAGTCGCTCTGCTTGGAGTAAAGCTGGCGGTTGACCCGGATGCTGTGCTTGACATCGGGGGTGTGAAACTCCGAAAACCACATTTCCATTGTAAAACCTCCCTGTCAGGCCAGCACGTTCAGGCGCAGAATGTCGGGATCTTCCGGTCCGGTCATGCTGCAGCCCTTGGCCTTGGCGTACTCGATATAGTCTAAAATTTCAGCGGTGATGCGCTCGCCCGGGGCCAGAATCGGGATGCCCGGTGGGTAGCACATGACGAACTCGCTGCACACCATACCCTCGGTCTCGCGCAGGGGCAGGCTCTTCTTGGGGGCGTAGAACGCTTCCTGCGGGCTGGCGGCGACCTCGGGGTCAATGTACTCCTGGCTCAACAGGCCCGCACCGTCGGTGTGGTAGCGGCGTTTGATTTCGGCCAGTGCGCTGACAAGGCGCTCGACCTCCTGCGGGCGGTCACCGATGGAGAGATAAGCCAGTATATTGCCGATGTCGCCAAACTCGATCTGAATGTCGTACTCGTCGCGCAGGATGTCATAGACCTCAATGCCTGCAAGACCGATGTCCAGCGTGTGGACGCTGAGTTTTGTCGTATCAAAGTCAAAAACGGAGTTTCCGTTGCAAAGCTCCTTGCCGAAGGCATAGTACCCGCCCACGGCGTTGATCTCCTCGCGGGCGTACTCGGCCATATCGGCCACCTGATGGAACACCTGCCGCCCGCGCAATGCGAGATTGCGGCGGGAAATATCAAGGCTCGACATCAGCAGGTAACTGCCGGACGTCGTCTGGGTCAGGTTGATGATCTGCCGCACATAGCCCGCGTGGACATTGGGGCCGGTCAGCAGCAGACTGGACTGGGTCAGGCTGCCGCCGCTCTTGTGCATCGAGACGGAGGCCATATCTGCGCCCGCCGCCATGGCAGAGACAGGCAGCCCGCCGCCAAAATAGAAGTGTGTTCCGTGGGCTTCGTCGGCCAGGCAGAGCATCCCGGCGTCGTGGGCCATCCGCACAATGGCGCGCAGGTCGCTGCAAATGCCGTAGTAGGTGGGGTTGTTCACCAGCACGGCCACGGCGTTGGGGTGCTCGGCAATAGCCTTGGCCACCTGCTCCCGCTTCATGCCCAGACTGATTCCGAGGCGGTTGTCCACCTCCGGGTTGACGTAGACCGGTACCGCACCGCAGAGCACCAGCGCGTTCAGCACGCTGCGGTGCACGTTGCGCGGCAGAATGATCTCATCCCCGCGCTTGCAGGCGGTCAGCACCATGCTTTGTACCGAGCTGGTCGTGCCGCCCACCATTAAAAAGGCGTGTGCCGCGCCGAACGCATCGGCAGCCAGCTCCTCGGCCTCGCGGATGACCGAAACCGGGTGGCAGAGATTGTCCAGCGGCTTCATGCTGTTGACGTCCACGCCGACGCACTGCTGGCCCAGAAACGCGGTCAGCTCCGGGTTGCCGCGCCCGCGCTTGTGCCCCGGCACGTCAAAGGGCACGACGCGCATACGGCGGAAGTTTTCCAGCGCTTCATGGATGGGTGCGCGGCGCTGGTCCAGCCGGGTGCGCTTTGTTTCTCCGTTCATTTTTACCTCCGTTCGCGGTCCCCTTGCAAAATAAAAAACGCAAGCCGTGCACATACGTGCAGACTTGCGTTTGAATCCAGCGTATTTTTGCACAGGCCGAAAACCCCCGGTACCACACCGGGAGAGCGTCCTGCATGATTCAAAAAGGCTGAGCGTGTCAGAGTCTATATAGCAATTACACTTTTACTACTCTTTATTGACCGTTTCACAAGTCTGCACACCAAAACGTGCAATTTCATGGTTGTAAAGGAACCAACTTATAAAATTTGAGCTTTTAACTCAATCAATAAGGCAACCAAAGTTGCCGATCGGCAGTGGACCCGGCTGTCCGTATGGCCTTAGCCCCCGATGGGCGGTCCGTAGGTAAATTGCTTTGAAAAACTCTTACAAACTCGATTCGTCTTTCAAAATCTAAGAAAGTATAACATGACAAAATTGCTGTGTCAATATTTTGGTGAAAAATAATTTATAGAGTGGTTTTCCTGCAATTCTCAAAGATTGTCGCGCGGCTACGGAATCGTTTCCGCTAAATTTGTCACTATTTTTGGAACATTTCCACAAAAACAGGGGGTGCAAATTTGTGCATCAGGCCGATTTTGCAGTAAATCGCAAAAAACGATTGATTATTGCGCCGGAAAGGTGTATTATAAGATCAATCCGAAACGGAAACGTTTCCGACGAAACAAATCAACACCCTTGCAAATCATTGTTTTTCTTGAGAAGGAGGAAAAAACATGAACGCAAAAAAGACACTCTCGATGACTCTGGCAGCCGCTATGGCTGCGGGTCTGCTGGCAGGCTGCGGCGGCAGCTCCTCTACGGCTGCTTCCTCTACCAGTACCAGCACCGAATCCAAGGCTGAATCCACTGCCGCTTCTACCGAGGCGACCACTGATGCAGCCGGCAAGGTCTACTACCTGAACTTCAAGCCCGAGCAGGACGAAGCCTGGCAGAATCTGGCCAAGAAGTACACCGAGGAGACCGGTGTTCCCGTCACCGTCGTGACCGCCGCCTCCGGCCAGTATGAGACCACCCTGATGAGCGAGATGGCCAAGAGCGATGCACCTACCCTGTTCCAGGTCAACGGCCCTGTCGGCCTGGCAAACTGGAAGGATTACTGCTATGATCTGACCGGTACCAAGATCCTCGGCGATCTGACGAGCGATTCCTACGCCCTGAAGGACGGCGACGCCACGCTGGGTGTTGGCTACGTTATCGAGAGCTACGGCCTGATCACCAATAAGGCCCTGCTGGAAAAGGCCGGCTACACCGTTGACGACATCAAGAGCTTCGACGACCTGAAGAAGGTGGCCGAGGACATCACCGCCCGCAAGGATGAGCTGGGCTTCTCTGCCTTCAGCTCCGCTGGTATGGACGGCTCCTCTGACTGGCGCTACAAGACCCATCTGGCCAACCTGCCCATCTACTTCGAGTATCAGGAGGACGGCATCGACAACACCGACGCCATCAAGGGCACCTATCTCGACAACTACAAGAATATCTTCGACCTGTACATCAACAACTCCACCTGCGATCCTACTGAACTGGCTGGCAAGACCGGCGACGACAGCCGCAACGAGTTCCTGAACGAAGAGGCTGTCTTCTTCCAGAATGGTTCTTGGGAGTACACCAACCTCGTCGGCGACGGCAAGCCCTTCACCGATGACGATCTGACCATGCTGCCCATCTACATTGGCGTCGGCGATGAAGCCAACCAGGGCCTGTGCACCGGCACTGAGAACTACTGGTGCGTCAACAAGGAAGCCAGCGAGGACGACATCAACGCAACGCTCGACTTCATCTACTGGTGTGTTTCCTCTGACGAGGGCACCAAGGCCATGGCTAACGACATGGGCTTCGTTATCCCCTTCAAGAATGCTGCTGAGTCCCCCAACGTCTTCGTCAAGGCCGATAAGGAAATGACCGCCGCCGGCAAGACCCCTGTGGCTTGGAACTTCTCCACCATGCCTTCCGAGAACTGGAAGAACGGCGTTGGTTCTGCTCTGACCGCTTACGCCGCCGGTACCGGCAGCTGGGATGATGTCGTCACCGCTTTCGTCGATGGCTGGGCATCTGAGGCCGCTCTGAACGCTGCTGCATAACATAAGATTGTTTTCTCTACACTGAAAGCTTTTTCTCCTTACCTAGTATTACCGGTTAGCGGGGCGGGCGGTTTCGCCCG
>OOBN01000065.1_pt1 | contig 111923 bp, 98 predicted proteins | sample 1671091 | NCBI WGS metagenome assembly OOBN01 (sample SAMN06348121, study PRJEB24527) | human gut metagenome | biome: human gut; feature: ankylosing spondylitis patient; material: feces | host: Homo sapiens | place: China | collected 2015-10 | reverse complement strand
GGGGTTTCATAGGCATGTGCATCGGGTGGCAGCCTTTGTGCGGGAAAACCCGGAGAGGGTGTCCAGCGGTGCCCAGAAGAAGTGTGCCGCCATTGAGAAGGGCTTTGACCAGGCCTGGCGGGACAAGGTGATCCAGATGCAGATCCCTCTGTTTGCTCCCACCACCAAGGGCCAGTGGGGATTGCGGTTTGACAGTTTTCTGGCTCAGGCTTTGGAGCTGGGTCCACTCCGGGATAAGGAGCAGTCACTGCCGCCTGAGTTAGTAGAACAACTCCGCACGCTCACGCCCAAGGGGGTTCCTGTGGAGATAGTCGAAACGCTGGCGGCCTACTATCTTTCCAACAAGCCGGAGGATTCCGACTGGGTGGTGTTGCCGGTGGCCAACTTTGACGCATATTTCGGCACCACCAGCTTTGGGCGAAAGTATCTCAAGCAGATTCCGGAGTCTATTTTGGAACGCTCAGAGACTGGCTTTGGACTGTGTCGGTATCGGCTGGGGGAAGCTATCGTTATTGAGTAGATAAAATCAGGCATCCATCTCCGCTTTTTCTTCCGGAGATGGATGCCTGTTCGTTTCAAAATGATTCAGTTCATATGCCAGTTCCCATGCCAGACGGAATCCGCAGATAAAGCTGTCCACGGAGCGTTGCTCTATCATCAGGTTCTGGGCGTCGATGATCTGCAGCACCAGTTTTCGCTCCGGCTTGTCCAACCGCTCAATGAGCTGCCGGTGGCAGGTTTCAACTTCCTGTTCGGATTCCACCATAGGCAGAGGGGTGTAGAATTTGTCGTACAGCAATCTCAGAGTTTCGTTCATGTGCCCCGCCTCCTTGTAGCAAGACACAATACCACAGGCAACGGAAAATATCCATAAGAAATTAATGTGTGGTGTAAAAAGGACGATTGGACTTGGTCAGATAGGTTTTAGGCAACCAATAAAGCACACAACGACGGTGTGAACAGAAATCAAAATAAAGGTAAGAATTTGTGTTTTGGTGTTTAATGGTCAAAGGTTTCGAGTAAGGATAGCCATGATTATCACTATTGCGAAAAGGAGTACAAATGCCCAACATGCCACACCCAATACCCGAATGATATAATTGGGATGTCTGGATAGAGGGAAATAGCTCCATAATTTTCGATAGTTTCCAATCCATAAAGTTTCGGCAAAAAAAGCTATAAAGTAAAAAATGCGAAATATTGTGAGTTCAGTAGGGCCAGCTTCTTTTACAACGGCAGCGCTACTTACAAGAACAATAAATGAGTACCAAATGATGGCCAATATCCAACGAGAGGGTTTATTAGAGCGAAATCCCGGTATAAACCATTCGTGGACCTTTACTCTTGCAGTCTTGGGTGTGATACTTTTGATATCAATCTCTCGGAGAAGCTGGTCAATGTTCTGGTAGCGGTTCGACGGCTCCATTTGTAAGCACTTTTTTATGACAGAAGCCAAAGGTCCGGGAGGTATCTCTTCCTGTGGTTTCTTTCCTGTCAGCATCTCGTTGAGCAAAACACCTAAAGCGTAAATGTCGGTTGTCGGTTGCGATGCAGAAAATCCATATTGCTCTGGTGCTGCGTACCCAAAAGTTCCTATTAAAACGGTGTCTCGCTTCTTTGAATCCGAAGTTTCCTTCGCTGCGTTAAAATCAACCAAGTACAATTGACCTGCAGAAGTGACGATAATATTGCTTGGTTTGATATCTCGATGAACTATCGGTGGCGATAGTTTATGCAAAGGGCGAAGAATATCACATAGTTGCCTAATATACGATAATGCCGTAGCAGTGGGTAGATGCCCGATGTTATCCAATTTTTCGCAGAGGGACATACCAGAAATATATTCTTCGATAACGTAGAGGTTTCCATCAGTCTCCACAAGTTCTTGGATTTTGGGTATTCCTGGTATAGAGCAAGACATTAGATGTTGAAAGACCCGAATATCATATATTGTCAGTTTTTTCTTAACAAAAACTTTTTTTGTTTCAACATGTTGGACCAGGGTCACCCCGTGTTCTTCATTGAGAATCGCAATTTCCCGATAGAAGGACAATCTAAGTTCGGCGTTAATGTCCATAACTTGACCCTCCTTCCATTCTCTGCTAATATACAAACAATAAAAGCATACCATAAACTCTTAAAAGCTGCAATGGAGGTGCGTATGGAAAAACAGCAATATAGCACTTCAACTCTGATGGAAATACTGAGATCTGCAGATGTCAAAGATATTCGCCAGTATAGTCAAGACTACATTCAAGAGGGTACAACATCTTTTGCCTCCTATATGGATGAAATGATTTTAGCCAAAGGCTTAAAGCGACAGGATATATTTCAGCGAGCAGACATACCTCAAAAGTATGGATATAAACTTCTCACAGGGGAGAGTCATACCAGTGACAGGGATAAAATACTCCGGCTCTTCTTTGCGATGAATTTAACACTAAAAGAGGTCAGGCGTGGTCTTGAATTGTATGGTATGCCTCTGCTGTATCCCAAAATCAAGAGGGATGCAATTTTAATTATAGCTTTCAACCGTGGCTACTCCTCAGTTGATGATGTCAACAGAATTCTGACGGAACATGGGGAGCCAGAACTCAGTCGAAGCCGAGATTAAATTTTCCCACAATCTGGGGGAAACAGTTTGACTGTATTCCTGTATAATGCTATTTGCAAACAGCAAATAGCGAAAGGAGGAGTGGGAGATGCTCGAGACTGAACTTGCGGCACGCCTTAGAGAGATGTATGATGGAGCTAAACGGAATGAGGCGGCCTGTCAGGTACATTTGTTTGGAATAAAATATGCAAAAGAACTGCAGGAGTGCGGGTGTCCGCTCAAGGATATTGTTCAGCAATCCGGAATCAGTATGGGCTACTTGTCTGAGGTTAGTAAAGGTGTCAAATTGGCCCAGTATGTAGAACTAAAGAAATAGGGCGACTGTTGAACGGAGTGGATACTTCCGTTTCAATAGATAGATAGTTTGAAAGAGAGGGAGAATTATTTTGAAAACAGCAAAACTTATTATTGGCATCGTCAGCATCGTACTTACTTTTTTGGTTCTATTCCAGTCATGTGCGGCTGGAATAGGAGATGCTATGATGAATGAAGGTGGCACGAGTGGGGCTTCTGGTTTCCTGGTGGCCATTCTCATGCTCGTCTCTGGCATCGTGGCTATTGCCACACGCAACAGCAGAGGAGGGGCAATCTTTTGTGCCATTGTCTATGGCTTGGCTGGGTTGTTTGGGATTTCCTCGAATGGGATCTTCAAAGATTTGATGGTTTGGGGCGCCCTTTGTCTTGTTTTTGCAGTCATTTTCTTAGTATTTGCCATCAAGATGAAGAAAAATCCTAAGAATTCTGACGAATCTCAACATTAAAATTTGGAGGATAATAGGATGAAACAGAAACTTCTTACTTTACTTCTGGTGGGAGTTATGATGTTGGGGCTGGTCGCCTGCGGCACATCTACACAGACTCCTATCGACAATAGTGCTTCGTCTCAGAGTCCCGAGGGTAGTTCTGCTAATATTTCCGGAGAAAATACGGAGGAGCCAGAAGTTACTGTAGCAACCATTGAAAGCACGGTTCTGGTTGACCAAGACGGAATTGTCATTACTGCTCAAGAGCTTGTTGAGGATTCGATCTGGGGAACCGGTATTAAGCTGCTCATAGAGAATAACTCTTCCGAAAACCAGGTAATTCAATGTGATTATGCAGTGGTCAACAACTTTATGATGACATCCTTACTGTTTTCTGCTGATGTTGCTGCCGGAAAGAAAGCCAATGAGACGCTCTATTTCTCTGACACCGTAATGGAAGGTGCCAACATCTCTACCATCACAGATATGAGTTTCGTTTTCTATTCTATGAATCCGAATACATACCAGAGAGGGTTTACTACAGAAGAGGTTTCCCTTTCTACCTCTGCATCTGGCAGCTACGAACAGCCTATTCCTGATGAGGGGAAAGAACTCTATAATCAGAATGGAATCCGGATTGTGGGTAGCTATGTGGAAGAGGATACATTCTGGGGTGCTGGTGTAGTCTTGTTTATTGAGAATACCAGTGATACCAATATGATTATTACTTGTGACAATATGTCCATTAATGGGTTTATGGTGACACCCTATTTCTCCGCTCTTGTTAACAGTGGCAAGATGTCTATGTCCAATATTACCATTATGTCTTCAGACCTTGAAGACAATGGAATTGACAAAGTTGAAGATATTGAATTGGTCTTCAAAGGTCTGAATCCTGAAAGTTACCAGACAATTTTTGAAACCGATGCGATTGCATTTTCTACCGCTGAGTGAGTTGTGTTGAAGTCCCCCGGGTTAATACCCGGGGGACTTTTGTCAGTCCACACATATCTTATTTCAAGAAAATATACCAGAATGCACAGAGGAACTTTTAATGCCCCAATATACTGAAGTTGTTTCATTCCCGCCAATAAAAACAAAAAGAATGTAGCCGCAAGCTCGTAATGACTTGCGGCTACATTCTTTTTACCGTATCGATGTTACCCCTAAGGGGTAGGTTCACTTCGTGTCCCTATGACACGGAGCAGTTGGGCGGCTGTTTTTGTTCGTTACAGCTGAAAGTCCTCGTCTTTGAGTCCGCTGAAGTCCGCCTTGGCGGGGCGGGGCGGGACCCTCTTGAGGGGGTCATACCGGAAGGCGCGGCAGTGGGACGCGCCGGACATGACGCCTTTCTTGTCGCACACCACCTGGTCCGCGTCCAGGGGGCGGCTGCGGGCGCAGTAGGAGCAGCGGGGATCAATGTTCTTTTGAAACAGGGCCATGAAAGGGCCTCCTTTTCCTGATGTGAAATCTTAACTTTTATTATACTCCCCGGAGCCGCTTTTTTCCACTGCTTTTTTTCACCACCCGGAGGGCCAGGGCAAACAACAGCAGCCAGGTGCCCCAGGCGGATGCGGTGGAGATGGTGAGGGCCTGCTGAAAGTCCAGGGCGGCCAGGGTCTCCGTCTGCTCTGCCAGATAGGCGGAGACCGGGGCCTCCAGGGGGAGGAGGGGGACCAGCAGCCGGAGCAGGGCGGCGGACAGTCCCCCGTGGAGGAGCTTTCCCACCAGATAGGTGCGCATGGACAGCCCGCTGTCCCCCAGGAAAGCCAGCACCTGGCAGTGGACGGACAGCCCCGCCCACCCCAGCATGAATGCGGCCATGGACAGCCGCCCGGACAGGGAGCCGCCGGTGAGGGAGGACACCCCTGATGAAACCTCCAGCACGCCTGTGAGCAGCCGCCGGGCCCAGGACTGGTCAAAACCCAGGGGACCAAACAGCAGGGAGAGCAGCCGGGCCAGGCCGGTGAGCACGCCGGTGAGGCTGAGCATGCGGATGGTGACGGTAAAAAACAGCACAAAGGCGCAGATATTCAGGGTGGAGGACAGGGCTCCGGTGACCGAGTGGGTGAAAGCGGCGGGGAAGGAGGCGGTTTGAAACTGGGCCCCCTGTAGCCGCCCCCTGCGGGGGCCCTCCCCCGGGCGGTAGAAGCGGAACAGCAGCCCCACCAGCAGGGAGGCGGCCATGTGGACCAGATAGAGGAGCAGCCCCAGAGCCCCGCTGCCGAAGACTCCGGCCCCTACAACCCCAAAGATGAAGGCGGGGCCGGAGTTGTTGCAGAAGGCCAGCAGCCGCTCCGCCTCCGTCTTGGAGCACTGGCCGTTCTGGTAGAGTGAGATGGCCGTCCGGGCCCCCACCGGATATCCCCCCACAAAGCCCAGGGCCAGGGCGGAGGCGCAGGCCCCGTTCACCCGGAACAGGGGCGCCATCACCGGCTGAAACAGCCGCCCCAGGTACCGGGACATCCCCAGCTCCACCACTAGGGAGGAGAGGACGAAGAAGGGAAACAGGGAGGGGACGATCACATTGCCGCACAGCTTCAGGCCGTCCCTCATGGCCCCCATGGCCTCCCCCGGCCACAGCACCAGGGCCAGCGCGGCGCACAGCAGGCCCAGGGCCAGCAGAAGCTCCCGGTATTGCCGCTTTCCCACCAGCCGCCCCACAGCGCTCCCTCCTTTAGGCCTTGTTTAAAGCATGCCAATCAGCCCTGACGGCGGGCCTTTTTCCGCCATACCGCGTTGATTTTCCTTGCAATCCACCAAGGATTGCCGCGTCAAATCGTCTTGTCTGGCGAAAGAATTCCTAGCCGTGGCACATTTCCATGCTTTAAACAAAGCCTAGATCAAACTGAAAAAAGAATATGCGGAATGAGGGCAAAACTTGCTTGTCCCGGGGAAATTCCGGCGGAAAAGTATCAAAACGGGAAAAGAATTGCCTCCTCCGCTTGCGGAACCCTGCAAAACCGATTATAATGAATAACAAGAAGGAAACAGCCGCCTTTTGGGAAAGGAGGCGCGGAACCATGAGCGCGCAGGATATTTTTGAGACCATCAGCAGCCAGTATTTTCAGCTGACCAACTCGGAGAAGAAAGTGGCCGACTATGTGCTGGCCCACCGGATGGACGCCCAGTACATGTCCATCTCCGAACTGGCGGAGGAGTGCGCGGTGGCCGACGCCACCATCTCCCGGTTCTGCCGCCGCCTGGGGCTGGGGGGCTACAACACCTTCAAGCTGGAGCTGGCCAAGGCGTCCATGGCCGCCCACAGCGCCCGCCGGGCGGGGATGGAGGAGGGCGGCCGGGACGGCTTTGAGGCCATGTGCCGGGAGCGGATGCAGGAGAGCACCGCCGCCCTGGAGCAGACGGTGAAGCGGCTGGACCCGGAGGCGCTGAAGCGGGCGGCCGACCTGCTGTTCCAGGCGGGGAGGGTGCTGTGCCTGGGGCAGGGGAGCTCCATGGTGCTGGCGGAGGAGGCCTGGACCCTGCTGTCCTCCATCTCTCCCAAATTTGTTCTGGTGCCCGACTCCCACCAGCAGATGGCCGCCCTGGCCCTGATGGAGGAGGGGGACGCGGCCCTGTACTTCTCCTACTCCGGTTCCACCCGGGAGATCCAGGACGCCCTGGAGGTGGCCCACGCCCGGAAGGGAAAGGTGATCCTGATCACCCGCTTTCCCAAGTCCCCCGGGGGCCTGAAGGCGGATGTAGTCCTCCAGTGCGGCTCCAACGAGGGGCCCCTCCAGGCCGGGTCGGTCCCCGCCCGGGTGGCCCAGCTGTTTGTGCTGGACCTGCTGTACACCGAGCTGTTCCAGCGGGCTCCGGAGCAGGCGGTGGAGTGCCGGGAGCGCATCGCCGAGGCCATTGCCCGGCGGCATGTATAGGAATGGAAAGCCCCTTCTGCCAGCGAAGCTGGCAGAAGGGGCTGTTTTATCCTAGCGCCACGTCCAAAATCATCATCAAGGTAAACCCCACGGCAAAGCCGATGGTGCCCAGGTTGGAGTGCGCTCCCTGGCTGGCCTCGGGGATGAGCTCCTCCACCACCACATAGAGCATGGCTCCGGCGGCGAAGGCCAGGAGGTAGGGGAGGGCAGGGGCGATCTGAGAGGCCAGCAGAATGGTAAGCAGGGCGCCCGCAGGTTCCACCACTCCGGAGAGCAGGCCGTACAGGAAGGCGCGCCCCCGGCTGGCCCCCTCGCTTTTGAGGGGGAGGGAGATGATGGCCCCCTCCGGGAAGTTCTGGATGGCGATGCCGATGGACAGGGCGAAGGCCCCGGTGAGGGTGATTCCGCCGTCGCCGCTGAGCATGCCGGCGAACACCACGCCCACTGCCATCCCCTCGGGGATGTTGTGGAGGGTGACCGCCAGCACCAGCATGGTCAGCCGCTTGAAGCTGCTGTTTGGGCCCTCCGCCTTCTCGCTGCCCAGGTGCAGGTGGGGGACCAGCTGGTCCATCAGCAGCAGAAAGGCCATGCCCAGCAGAAAGCCCACCGCCGCCGGCAGGAAGGCCAGCCGCCCCAGGTGGGCGGACTGGTCCATGGCGGGGATGAGCAGGGACCACACCGCGGCGGCCACCATCACCCCGGAGGCAAAGCCCAAAAGGGCCTTCTGCACCAGGGGGTGGATCTGGCGTTTCAGGAAAAAGACGCACCCCGCGCCCAGCGTGGTGCCAAACAGGGGGAGGAGCAGCCCTAAGAGCAGCCCTCCGTCCAAGAGTTGATTCAACATGGGGATTCCTCCATTCCGGCGGCTCCCCCGGAGATAAGATCAGGGGAGCCTGTACTGCTCCAGCCGCAGCCGGAGCTGCTGGTTGACCAGCTTTCGGGCCATCAGCTCCTTAAACTGGACGGTCTTATTCTTCCCCTGAAGACGCAGTTCCTCCAGCTTTTGGGCCAGTTCGGTCTGTTCCCGCTCCAGGTCGGAGAGCAGATCCTCGCACCGGCCCAGCCGGTCCAGGGCCCGGGAGAGCTCCGCCCCCTCCGCCAGGACCCAGGTCTCCTCCCGGCGCTGGGTATAGCGCTCCATATCAGATTCCTCCTCTGTGACGGCATCATAAAAAATGGGCCGCGCCGGCAGGCGCGGCCCTGAAACGGTGATCAGTCGGGGCTGATGGTGTAGTTGGGAGCTTCCTTGGTGATATAGATATCGTGGGGGTGGGACTCCCGCAGGCCGGCCGCCGTGATCTGCATGAACTGGGCGTTCTGCTGCAGCTCCTCGATGGTGTGGCAGCCGGTGTAGCCCATACCGGCCCGCAGGCCGCCCATGAGCTGATAGATGGTGTCGCTGGTGGTTCCCTTGTAGGGGACGCGGCCCTCCACGCCCTCGGGGACCAGCTTCTTGTTGTTCTCCTGGAAGTAGCGGTCCTTGGAGCCGTGGTTCATGGCGGCCAGGGAGCCCATGCCGCGGTAGGTCTTGAACTGACGGCCCTGATAGATCTCGGTCTCGCCGGGGGACTCCTCACAGCCGGCCAGCAGAGAGCCGATCATGACCACATTGCCGCCGGCGGCGATGGCCTTCACAATGTCGCCGGAGAACTTCACGCCGCCGTCGGCGATGATAGGCACGCCGTACTCAGCGGCCACCCGGGCGGCGTCATAGATGGCGGTGATCTGGGGCACGCCGATGCCGGCCACCACGCGGGTGGTGCAGATGGAGCCGGGGCCGATGCCCACCTTCACGCAGTCGGCGCCCGCTTCGATGAGGGCGCGGGTGCCCTCGGCGGTGGCCACGTTGCCGGCGATCAGCTGCACGTCGGGGTAGAGGGCCTTGATGCGCTTGACGGTCTCCAGCACGTTCTGGGTGTGGCCGTGGGCGGAGTCCAGGCCCAGCACGTCCACGCCGGCCTCCACCAGGGCGGCCACCCGGTCCAGCACGTCGGAGGTGGCGCCGATGGCGGCGCCCACCAGCAGGCGGCCCTTCTCGTCACGGGCGGAGTTGGGGTACACCTCGGCCTTCTCGATGTCCTTGATGGTGATGAGGCCCTTCAGGCGGAAGTCCTTGTCCACGATGGGCAGCTTCTCGATCTTGTGCTTGCGGAGGATCTCCTTGGCCTCGGCCAGGGTGGTGCCCTCGGGCGCGGTGACCAGGTTCTCCTTGGTCATCACGTTGTCGATGAGCTGGTTCATGTCGGTCTCGAACTTCATGTCCCGGTTGGTGATGATGCCGATGAGCTTGCCGTTGTCGCAGATGGGCACGCCGGAGATGCGGAACTTGGCCATCAGCTCGTCCGCCTCGGCCAGGGTGTGGCCGGGGGCCAGCCAGAAGGGGTTGGTGATGACCCCGTTCTCGGAGCGCTTCACCATGTCCACCTGCTCGGCCTGCTGGCTGATGGACATATTTTTATGGATGATGCCGATGCCGCCCTCCCGGGCGATGGCGATGGCCATGCGGTACTCGGTGACGGTATCCATGGCGGCGCTGATCAGGGGGATGTTCAGCCGGATCTTCTTCGTCAGCTGGGTGTGCAGGTCCACGTCGGCGGGCAACACATCGCTGGCCGCGGGGATCAGCAGCACATCGTCAAAGGTGAGGCCCTGCTTGACAAACTTCTGGGCGGCGTCCTGATTGACCATAAGCTACAACTCCTTTTCCTTCCGCCCCGCGGGGACCGCAGGGCCTGTCGTCACAAAAATGTGTATTGGATATTCCATTGTACCCTGTTGTCACAAGGGTTGTCAAGGAAGCACTTCACCAAAAATCAGGGCCGCCTCAAAGCGGGATTTGCCGCCTTCGTCCATCCCCTGGACGAAGTGGGTTCCGTCCTGCTCCTTTGTCCAGAGGAGCAGCTCCTCTCCGGGGCGGCACTCGGCCAGATAGCCGATCTGCATGGAGGACAGGAACCGGTCGGGACCCAGGCGCTCCATCTCCAGGGAGTCGCAGGCGAAGTCGGCGTACCGGGTGTTGTTCACATGGCCGTTCAGGTCGGTGTCGCTGTAGCGCAGCTTCCGCCGCCCGGCCAGCTCCAGGTTCTGAGGCAGGCGGAGCTTGGACAGCTTCTTGCTCTTGCACAGCTCCCCGCCGCCGGTGCCGTCCAGCTCGTGCACGGTGGCAAGGCGGATGATCTGCCGGATGTCCAGGCTGGCCAGCACCCAGGCGGAGACGCACTCGCCCACCGGTTCTCCGTCCACAAACAGGTCGTAGTCCCGGTACATGGTGGCCCCCTTGTCCCCCCGGTGCCAGGTGCGGATGGTGAGGGGCTCCTCCCACCGCAGGGGGCGGCGGAGCTGATACCACACCCGGGTGAGCATCCAGAAGGCGTGATAGCCGTCGGTGGTCATGGCCCGGCCGAAGCCCCCGTGCTCGGCGGCCTGGGTGGCCGCCTCCTGGATATGGCCCAGCAGGGCGGAGGCCTTGCAGTAGCCGTTCCCGTCCACGTCCCGGGAGTCGATGGGCAGGGTCATCTCATAGGAGAGGCTCATTTGGACTCCTTTCCCCGCAGCAGCAGCGTGGTCTTGCAGCAGATATCGTCCAGATCGTCGGCGGTGGCGGCGGGAATGCGCATCTGGGCCCCGCAGTCCCGGCACTGCAGGTCCACCGAGCTGTAGTTCACCTGAAAGGTCCAGTTCTTGGAGCCGCAGGTGCAGGAGATGCCGCCCCGGGCGGCGATGTCCCGGATCTCAGACAAAACCTCCTCCATGATCAGGGGGTCCAGGAAGGGTGGCTTCTCCTCGTCGGTCTGACCGGAGCCATCGGGGGACTCCAGCTTGTCAATGGCCCGCTCCAGCCGGGCGGTGGCGGCGTACACTGGGCCCTCATCGCCCACGTAGCAGCAGTCCAGGCCGGAGGCGGCGCAGGAGAAGGCCAGGGCCTTTTCCCGCAGAAAGGCGTGGGAGGGGCAGGAGACCGGGTGGTCCCGGCCGCAGGCCACGCAGGGAACGGTCAGGTTGACCCGCTGGGGCATGAACTCCACGGTCAGCTCCGACTTGCCGCAGGGGCACTTGATGTGGGCCGGAGCGGCGGCCAGGGCGAATACGTCCTTTTCCACGATCACCGACTGGCGGCAGCGGGGGCAGATATAGGCAAGAAAGCGCGACTTCTCATGTGTCATGGGCGTTCCTCCAGTTTTCTTGTGCGCGGTTGGGGCCGGGGCGGCGGGCCGTCCCGGCGCAAGGGATATTATACCGCAGATTTCCGTCGTTGACCAGTGGGTTTTTCGCACCACGGGGCGCTCAGGCGCATAGTCTGGGACAGATTTTGGAACCAATGGAGGGAAGCATCCATGTCTCAGACCTATCAGATCCAATATTTTTTAGGCGCCAACTCGCCCCAGGGCTTTTATTCGCTGTACGACCAGCTGCTGCCCCCGGAGACGGCCAATGCCATTTACATCCTCAAGGGCGGTCCGGGCTGCGGCAAGTCCACCCTCATGCGCCAGGTGGCGGCCCAGGCCGCCCAGGCGGGGGAGACGGCGGAGTACATCCTGTGTTCCGGGGACCCGGATTCTTTGGACGGGGTGGTGCTGCCCCGGCTGAAGGCGGCCCTGGTGGACGGGACGGCCCCCCACGTCATAGAGCCCAAGTATCCCGGTGTGGTGGAGCAGTACGTCAACCTGGGCGTTTGCTATGACCGGGAGGGGCTCCAAGCGGTGCGGGAGGAGCTCCAGGGCTGCATGAGGGGCTACAAGGAGCACTACCAGCGGGCCTACCGCTGCCTGGGGGCGGCCGCTGAGATTCGGGAGGACGTGCGGGACACCCTGATGACGGAGGAGCTGGAGGCGAAGCTGGCCAAGCGGGCCCGGGGTATTTTGAGCCGGGAGCTGAAGCCCAGAAAGACCGGCGAGGCGGGGGCGGTGAAGCAGCGCTTCCTGGGGGCGGTGACCCATAAGGGGGTTCTGACCCTCTACGGCACCGCGGCCGCCCAGTGCACTAGGATCTATGAGCTGTCCGACCGGTACGGCCTGGCCCACCCGCTGCTGGCCCGGCTGCTCTCCGGGGCGGTGCTGGGGGGTTATGACGTGGTGGCCTGCCCCGACCCCATGGCCCCGGAGCGGCTGGCCCACCTGCTGGTGCCCGAGGCGGGGCTGGCCTTTGTCACCTCCACTCCGGCCCAGCCCTACCCGGGGCGGACCTGCCGCCGTCTGCGGCTGGAGGCTATGGCGGATCAGGACCTGCTCCGCCGCTGCCGGCCCCGGCTGCGTTTCGCCCTGAAAGTGTCCGCCGCCCTGGTGGAGGAGGCGGTGGACTCTCTGGCCCAGGCCAAGGCTATGCACGACGAGCTGGAGGGGCTCTACCACCCCTATGTGGATTTCGGGCGGGGAGCGCTGGAGGGGGAGCGGATCGCCGGAGAGGTCCTGGCGCTGGCGTAGACCGGAAAAATGCCGTTGCTTTTGCACCGCTGTTCGGCGCAAAAGTCCGCCCTTCGCTTGCCGGAAGCCTTGCACAGCAGGCCTTCCGGGGCGTTTGATCCCATTCGGGGCGGGCTGCCGCCCCCTCGAGCTCCCCCGCCAATACTCGGGCGGATTCGTCTAAACAGAGGTTTTTCGGCAAGCTGAAGAGGCCCGGCATTTCAATGCCGGGCCTCCGTCTTTGAGGACTTCTGAGTGAGGGGGAGTGACGCTCCTCGGGGGCGGGCGCAGCAAGCCGCCCCTCTGCTGGAAAACGCGCGGGGGCAGGCCGGGGGAGCGCACGCCCAGGGGGAGCCGCTTCCGGGCGGCGGCGTCAGAGCGCCTTCCTGAGGGCGCTCCAGAGGGGCCTGCGGTTTATGAGCGCGACTGCCGCGAAGCAGAGGCACGACCACATGGGCAGGCAGGGGACCTCCCGCTCCATAAGGACGCACTGGATACACAGCAGGAGAACGCAGGGGAGGAGGCGATGGAGCGCCCAATGAATCCGCAGCATGGAGCGGGTGTGGAGGGCCCGCACTGTAAAGATCAGAATATAGCTGAACAGGGTGGAGACGGCCGCGCCCATAGAGCCCCAGAGCGGAATCAGAAAAAAATTCCCCGCCAGATTGCAGGCGGCGCCAAGCATGGTTGTGACAAGGGTGGCTGTGCTGCGCTGTTCCACCATATAGATGGAGGACAGAAAGGAGCCCAGACAGGCGAAGGTAGTGGCCAAAGTGAGCACCGGCACATACCGCCACGCCTCATAGTACTCCGGAGCCGCCAGCAGGCGGGTGGACAGCCGCGCCGTGAGGATGACCCCGGAGGCGGTCACAAAGGCGATGGCCGAATAGACGGCATACACATTAGAGAAAAAACGCTCCTTTTCCGCCTTCGGCTGCTCCGCCAGCGCGGAGAGCTGCCATGCGGACGTGAAAATGCCGGCGACATTCATCAAAATATTGGGAACTTTGTTGGACACCGCGTAAATGCCGGTGGCGGCGCTGCCGATCAGCAGGGCGATCAAATACCGGTCCGAGATGTTGATGATCCAGCTGCAAAGGGTGCTGGGCACCAGCGGCGCGCTGTACCGGAGCATCCGTCCGGCTTCCGACCGGGAGAAGGACGACAGACGCAGGTATCTCCACTCTTTCGCGGCAGAAAACACAAATACCGCGGCAATTCCGTCGGCCAGTACGTTGGCCAGCACATAGCCGGCGGCCCCCATGGGGAAGACCGCCAGCAGCAAAATATTAAGCAGGATTGTCAGAACCGTGCGGAGGATGCCGTCCAGCGCAAAGAGACGGACATGGCCCAGCGCGCGTGCGAATTGGTTGCAGATCGAGTGGAGGTTGGCCGCCAGCACATAGAGCAGAACCAGCCGCACATATCCGGAGAGAAACGTCAGCTGGTCCAGGAGGGGGGAGGCCAGGGCCAGAACGAAGAAGCCGGCCAGCGTCACCAGGATACCGGTGGTAAAAACGCTGGCCTTGTTGGAGCTGCGCTCCAGCCCGTATCGGATCACTCCGTTGGCGATTCCGACGGAGGCAATGGGGATGATCAGGTTTCCGGTCTGGATCAGCAGGTCGGTGATTCCGTATTCGGCGCTGGAGAGGACGCGGGTGTAGAAAGGGGTGAGCAGAAAGGTAAGAAACCGGGCGCCGAATGTGCTGATGCCAAACAAAACGGTGTTGGAGATCAAATTCCGATAGAGATTCAAGGGTCCAGCCTCCCAGGGGCCGCTTGCCGGCAAGTTTATGCGGGATGTTTCCCACAGATTGCTTTATGCTACCTCCGATTCTTAAACCATGGATAAACCAGAGATAAACATTTTTGTGCCGGGTTCAGCGGAAAAGAGCACCTCTAAGCCATACGAAACAGCCCAGGCCATGTTTGAAAAATGTCAACATGCCCGAACAGCGAGTCTTTTTCCGGCATACTGCGTTGATTTTTCTTGCGATACACAAAGTATTGCTGCGTCAAATCGCCTTGTCTGGCGAAAAAATCCTTCGCTGTTGGGCATATTTCCAATTTTCAAACTAGGCCCAGAGGGTTCTTGCTTCGGATGCCGGACCGGCTCAGCCGGCCAGCGCCACCTCCTGGCCGGAGCCGTCGGTGCCGGCGGCGGTCAGGCGGTCCACGGTGTACCAGGCGGCGGTGCTGTTGTGGTCGCCCAAGTTCTCATACACCTGGATGGAGACGCTGCCGTCCTCGTTGGTCTGAGCGGCGGAGGTCAGATTTTGATTGTCCTGTGCGCTGTTGTTTTCCTGATAGAAGCGCAAGGCCAGATCGGCCAGCTCCTGGTTGCTGTAAAACTGGAATGTGTCGGACCCCTGCTCAGAGACGTAGGTGAGGTGCTCTGTGGCGCCGTCCGCCCAATCCAGGGTGACCGTGTCCCCATTGCGGCTCACGGTGCAGGAACTGGTGTTGTCCGCCGCGCCCATGGAAAAGACGGCCTCTGTTCCGGCTATGGAGTATGTGAATCCCACGCCGGTTCCATCCTCCAGGCCGGCCGTCCGGCCTGTGGCGCCGCCCTCGTCAAAGAAGTAATACTGTCCGCCGTCAGACAGCCAGGTGCCGGGCGTGAACGCGGCGTCCTCAGTGGGCGAAGCCGAGGGCGTTTCCGAAGATGTGCTGCCCGAAGCGGCGGGCGGCTGTGCGGACGCGGACGAAGACGAATTGGAGCCTGAGCTGCCGCAGGCGGCCAGCAGCATCATAAGGGAAGCCGCCAGGCAGGCAATGCCCGCAATGTGCCGTTTTTTCAGCATGAGAATCACCACTCCTTTTCATGATGCCCTGTTATAGCATCAGACCGGTTCCCTGTCAACAGAGTTTCATCATCCTTCATAAAACAGAAAGAATTTGTTCACAGTTGTTTCATGTTTGAATCACATGCCGCAAAAATCATGCGTATATGGAGCGCTGCATTCCCTGGGATTCTCCATATTTTCAGGCTGTCGAAAAAGCCCTCCTGCAAGGAGTTCCGCCGTCATCTCCGTGCTAAGAGCCGCCGCTTCGCGGCGGTTGCACTCCGAAACGCGCCTGCGGGCGCAGGCAGACGGCGGAATAAAATTCAATCCTGTCATTTCCGAGGACATGCGCCTCGGAAATGACACCTCTCACGAAATTTTGACCGATAATTTTCGGGTTCCCAGAAAACCATTTATGGTTTTCTGGGAGAGGAGGAGCAGCGGAGGAAACGAGCATTCGGGTTTACCCGGATGCGAGCGATCCGTAGCTTGCAACGACGACATCGAGGTCAAAATTTCGTGCAGCCCCATTCGAAAAAGTGGCTTTTGCCACTTTTTCGACGGTCTCTCCATATTTTATTTGCAGTTTAAGAACAGCAAAGAAAAATGTGTTATGATACCAGATGCAAGAAGGAGGCGGTGGGAATGACCATCAAAAAACGCCTGTTCTGCTCCAATATTCTGATGATTGCAGTCCCCGCGGCCATTGCGGCTTTGATCAGACTGGTATGCCTGGGGCTGCTCTGGTTTATCCTCCACGGCGGAGGGGGCATGCACCTGGAGGATGGGGAGGACTTTTCCCGGCTCGGACGGAGCGTCACCAGGCAGCTTCAGGGCTGTCTGGCCGACGACCCGGACACATGGACCGGCCGGATAGGGGGGCTGGAATCCATGACGGAGTCCGGGGCGCTCCGCATCGTCGTGGTGCGTGACGGCGTCCCTGCATACGCCGCGGGTGAGGAGCGGCCGGGCGACAGCCGGCTGGCCCAGGCCGCGGACGGCGTCGGTGAGGCCGAGGTGTTCGTCTCGGCCGGGGAGCGAAGCATTTACCGGACCAGCGGAGAATACCAAGGCGGCACCTGGGCCCTGTATCTGTTCGGGACCAGCCAGGGCCGTCTGGACAGCGGGCTGAGAGTCGCGCTTGCGCTGGCGGCCATCGGGGTGATTTTTGTGGTGTTTCTCACCGTCCTGATGACCAACCGCTTTCTCACCCGGTTTGTGGTCCGCAAGATCGAAGAGCCCCTTGACCTGCTGAGCGAAGGGGCCCGCAGGCTGGGGGAGGGCGATCTGGACTTCCGAATCGCCTATGCCGGAAAGGACGAGTTTGCGCCGGTGTGCGGCGCGTTTAACGAGATGGCCGCCCGGCTGAAAGAATCGGTGGAGCGCACCCGCCGGGACGAGGAGAGCCGGAAGGAGCTGCTGGCGGGCATCTCCCACGACCTGCGCTCCCCTCTGACCTCCATCCGGGCCTATGTGGAGGGCCTGCTGGACGGAGTGGCCCAGACCGAGGAGAGCAAGCAGCGGTACCTGCGCACCATCCGCACCAAGGCGGAGGACATCGACCGGCTGGTGTCTCAGCTCTTTCTCTACTCCAAGCTGGATCTGGAGGGGGTCCCCATGGAGATGCGCCCCATCCGCCTGGACGAGTTTGTCGCCGGCTTTGTGGAGGAGGCCGCCCTGGACGGCCGGACACGCGGGCTGGAGATCACGGCGGAGCAGCTGGCCCCGGTGACCGTCTCCGCCGACCCTGAACAGCTGTGCCGGGTACTCTCCAACATTCTGGAAAACAGCATCAAATATAAGGCCAAGGAGACGGGACGCCTCCGGATCACGCTGGAGGAGAGCGGCCGCCTGACCCTGGCCGATGACGGCCCGGGAGTGCCGGAGGAGGCCCTGCCCAAGCTGTTCGACGTCTTTTACCGCAGCGACCCGGCCCGGAAAAACCCCGCCGGGGGCAGCGGCCTGGGACTGGCCATCGCCGCCAAGGCGGTGCAGGGCATGGGCGGGACCATCCGGGCCCGCAGCGGCCCACACGGGGGACTGGCCATTGAGATCACACTTTCAAAGGAGGAAGCCTGCAATGCAGAAAATCCTGATCGTTGAGGATGACGGAGACATCGCCGCTATCGAGCGGGATTACCTGGAGCTGAACAACTATCAGGTGGAGATCGCCGCAGACGGGCTTGCGGGACTGGAGCGGGGACTTCACGGGGCGTTTGACCTGATCCTGCTGGACCTGATGCTGCCGGGTATGGACGGCTACTCTGTCTGCCGCCGTCTGCGGGAGGAGATCGACATTCCCATTCTTATGGTGACCGCCCGGCGGGAGGACATTGACAAGATCCGGGGCCTGGGCCTGGGGGCGGACGACTACATCGAAAAGCCCTTTTCCCCCAGCGTGCTGGTGGCCCGGGTCCGTGCCCACCTGGCCCGGTACGAGCGCCTGACTGCGGGGCAGCACAGGACAAGATCGGAGCTTCAGGTGGGCGGCGTGCACCTGAACACGGAGACCCGGCGAGTCTTTGTGGACGGACGGGAAGTTGAACTGAAAAACCGAGAATATGAGCTGCTCTGCTTTCTGATGCTCCATCTGGACATGGTGTTCAGCCGGGAGGAGCTGTACGAAAGGATCTGAGGGTTGGAGGCCATGGGAGATAACGCCACGGTGGCGGTCCATATCAATCGGATTCGGGAAAAGATCGAGCCGGACCCCAGCCGCCCCCGGTATATTCAGACGGTGTGGGGCGCGGGCTACCGGTTTAAAGGACAATAACAGGGAAGAAGGCAAGTGGGAATGTGGCTCCTTTTTGCAGCCGGCTCCGCATTTTTTGCGGGCGTAACGGCAGTTTTGGCCAAGTGCGGCATCCGAAGGACGGACTCCACGGTGGCCACCGCGATCCGAACCATCGTCGTTCTGATCTTTGCATGGATGATGGTATTTGTGGTGGGGTCCCAGAAGCAGATTCAAACCATAGACCGGACGACGCTCTTGTTTCTGATCCTGTCCGGGCTGGCCACCGGCGCTTCCTGGCTGTGCTATTTTAGGGCGCTTCAAATCGGCGACATCAACAAGGTGGTGCCCATCGACAAATCCAGCACCGTGCTCACCATCCTGCTGGCGTTCCTCCTGCTGGGAGAGCCCATCGGCCTGTTCCAGGGGATCGGGGTGGTGCTGATCGGCGCGGGCACCTTCCTGATGATCGAGAAGAAGCAGCAGAAAGGCCCACGCGGGGGCTCTGGGAAGGGCTGGATGCTCTGCGCCTTCGGCTCCGCTATGTTTGCCAGCCTCACCGCCATTCTGGGCAAGGTGGGTAAACAGGTCGATCAGGGTCACCTGGATGGGGATGAGGGGGAAGGGGAGATCGGCCAGCACACAGAACAGGGAGAGCAGGATGGAGTAGATGGTCTTGACGAAGAACACCCCCGCCACCCGGGTCATGTTGTTGACCACCCGGAGGCCCTCCAGCAGGATGTTGGGCAGGACGGTGAAATCGGAGTCCAGCAGCACCACCTGGGCCGCCTGCCGGGCCGCCTCACTGCCGTGGGCCATGGCGATGGAGCAGTCGGCCTTCCGAATGGCCAGGATGTCGTTCACTCCGTCCCCGGTCATGGCTACCCGGTGGCCCTGGTCCTGAAAGGCCTGGACCAGCTGGCGCTTCTGCTCCGGGGAGACCCGGCCGAACACGGTGTATTGCTGGGCGGCCCGGAGCAGCTCATCCTCGGTGTTCACCAGGCTCATGTCCACCCAGGAGGCGTCCTCCAGTCCGGCCTGGGCCGCCACGGCGGCCGCCGCCGCCGGGTGGTCGCCGGAGATGACCTTGATGCGGACCCCCTCCCGCCGGAAGTAGTCCAGGGTGTGGGCGGCCCCGGGGCGGATGGGGTCGGAGAGGACCAGGGCGGCCAGGGCCGTCATTTCCGGGAGCGGGCCATCCGGATCGACGGGACAAGAGGTGGAAGCGATCATCAGCACCCGTTTGCCCCGCCGGATCTCCGCGCTCAGCTCCTCCGGGAGGCGCGTGCCGGTCATGCGGTCGGGCGCGCCCACCACCAGAGTGCCCAGCTCCGGGAAGGTCACAGCGCTCCACTTCCGCTGGGAGGAGAAGGAAATTTTTCCGATGGGCGTCTGGGGAATGTCCCGGTTGGGAAAGCAGGTCCGCATGGCCTGGAAGGTGGCGTTGTTGTCGTCGATGTGGGTCAGGAACGCCCCCATCCAATACGCCAGGGGAATGGGCAGGTCCTTTGTCAGCTGCACCACCCGCTCCACCCGCATGTCTCCCTGGGTGAGGGTGCCGGTCTTGTCCAGGCACAGCACGTCCACATGGGCCAGGCTCTCCAGGGAGAACAGGTTCTGCACCAGCACCCGGGATTTGGCCAGCTTAGCCACTCCCACCGCCAGACTGACGGTGATCAGCAGCACCAGCCCTTTGGGGAGCATCCCCAGTAAACCGGCGGCGGTGGTGGTCACCGCGCCGAATAGCGGCGTCCCCCGCAGGACGTACGCCTGGAAAAACAGAAGCAGGCCCAGGGGCGGGATCAGAAAGCCGGTGAACCGGGTCACGCGCCGCATGGAGGTCAGCAGCTCCGAGTGATCGGGTACGACCGCCCTGGCCTCCTGGGTGAGGCGGGTGGCGTAGTTGTCCACCCCGACCCGCTCCACCCGGGCCATGCAGGCCCCGGAGACCACCACGCTCCCGGAGAGCAGCTCCTCCCCAGGGGTTTTCCCCACCGGGACGGACTCCCCGGTGAGCAGGGACTCGTCGGTCTCGATCTCGCCGTCCAGGACCAGGGCGTCTGCCGGAATCTGTACCCCCCGCTCCAGCGTGAGCACGTCCCCCAGCACCAGCTCCTCCACCGGAAGTTCCCGTATTTCACCATCCCGCAGGACGCGGGCCTTTGGGGCGGTCAGCACGGCAATCTGCTCCACCAGCCTCTTGGCGTGGAGCTCCTGGACAATTCCAATGGCGGTGTTCAGGGCGATGATCAGGATAAACAGCAGGTTGGACCACGCACCCACCAGGGCCAGGGCGGCGGCGATGAGGACATTGAACAGGTTGAACAGGGTGCATACATTTTCCCGGATGATCTGACCGGTGGGCTTTGTGATGGGAGGGGGCGGGGTGTTGCCGCCCCCCATCTCCCGCAGACGGCGGGCCTCTGCCTCGGTCAGACCGTGATATTGTGCGTTCATTTTCATCTGGTTCGCCTCCTGACGGCTTTTGCAGGGACAATATACCGCCGGGGGCTAAACAGTTTTTAAACTGGAGATAACAATTTCTGAAAACAGGGCCCAACAGCTTTTTTGTCGAATGACCACAAAGCAGCACATAAAAAAACAGGGAAGATATACGAAAATTTGAAATCTTAACGAGTTTTAAGGTTTAGAATGCGGTGAGTTAAGGTTCATCCCCTATACTGACAATCAGAAACACCGGTGTCCAGACCGCCGCTGCCGGTCTGAGAAAAGGAAAGGGGAAACGTGTATGTACCTTGCACTTCTCGGTTTTGGTATGATCGTGGTCTTTATGGCCCTGATCATGGCCAAAAAGCTCAGTCCATTCACCTCGCTCATCTTGATTCCCATTGTATTCGGCCTGCTGGCCGGCTATGGCTGGGACACTCTGGAGTATGCCGCCAACGGCATCATCAATGTAGCCAGTACCTTTGCCATGATGACCTTCGCCATCCTCTACTTCGGCGTCATGCTCACCGCGGGCATGTTCGACCCCATGGTGGATGCGGTGGTCTCCTGGTGTAAGGGCGACCCCCTGAAGGTTCTGGTGGGCACTTCGGTGCTGGCCGCGTTCGTCTCTCTGGACGGCGACGGCACCACCACCGTCATGATCTGCTGCACCGCTATGCTCCCCATCTATGAGCGGCTGCGCATCAAGAAGATCTATCTGGCCACTCTGATCATTCTGCAAAACTGCATTATGAACCTGATCCCCTGGGGCGGTCCCACCGCCCGGGTCATGTCGGTGATGAATCTGGACGCCGGCGAGATCCTGGCCCCCCTGGTGCCCGGTATGATTTTAGGTGCTCTTTACTCTGTGGGAGTCGGTTACTACTTGGGCCTGAAGGAGCGCAAACGCCTGGGCGTCACTAAAAATGTGGAAATAGAAGTCGCCAAGGTGGAGCTCTCTGCGGAAGAGCGTGCCTGGAAGCGCCCCAAAATGATCTTTGTCAACCTGATCCTCACCGCGGCCATCATTGTGGCCCTGGTCATGGGCCTGGCCTCCTCTGAGATCCTGTTCGGCGTGGGCACGGCCATCGCCCTGCTGGTCAACTACCCCAACCAGAAGACCCAGCGGCAGGTCATCAGCTCGGTGGCCCCCGACATGATCAACGTGGTTATGATGGTGTTGGGCGCCGGCGTGCTTATGGGCGTGCTGGACGGTCCCGAGGGCGCGGGCATGTCCAACGCCATCGCGGAGTTCCTGGTCTCCATCATCCCCGAATCTCTGGGCAACTACTTCGCCGTCATTATCGCGATCATCAGCGCCCCCGGTACTTACCTGCTCAACAACGACGCCTTCTACTACGGGGTGCTGCCCCCGCTGGCCGCCACGGCCCAGGCCTACGGCTTTACCGACCTGCAGATCGGCTTCGCCGCCCTGATGGGACAGGCCTTCCATTTCCTGAGCCCCCTGGTCCCCTTCATCTACCTGCTCATGGACAAGACCGAGATTACCCTGGCCCAGTATCAGGGCTACATCTTCAAATGGTGCATCGGCATCTTTGTGATCTTTATGGCGATGGGCTTTGTCACGGGAAGCCTGGCGATTTTATAACCGGACAACCTTCTTTCGCACTCTCCCATATCCCTGACCGGACAGCCGGCGGGAGGCAGCTGCCTTCCGCCGGCAGCCCATCATAAAAATGCAAGGGAAACAAAGCCTTGCCGTAAGAGCTTGAAAACGAGGAGGAACCGATATGAAGATTCAAAAGCCCGCCGTGGCGGGGACGCTGGAGTCCAGCGATGCCCAGGTGACGGTGGAGCCCGGCGAGGGGAGTCTTGAGCTGGACCTGAGCAGCAGCGTGATGAACCAGTACGGCCGTCAGATCAAGGCTACCGTGCTGGAGACCCTGGAGCGCCTGGGGGTGACCGACGCCCGGGTGACCGTGGTGGACAAGGGGGCCCTGGACTGCACCCTGAAGGCCCGGGTGGAGTGCGCGGTGTTCCGCAGCTGCGGAGCGTCGGAGCAGAATATACCCTGGGGAGGTGTGGTGCGATGATCCCTCGTCCCAGACCGGAGCGGTTCCGGCTGCGCCGGACCATGATGTTTATGAATGCCCAGAAGCCGGGGCTCATCAAGGACGCCTACATCTACGGCTGCGACTCCATTATGCTGGACCTGGAGGACGCGGTGGCGGAGAACCAGAAGGACGCCGCCCGCTTCTCCCTGTACCACGCCCTCAAGTCGGTGGACTACGGGGACACCGAGGTCATTGTGCGCATCAACGGCCTGGACACCCCCCACTGGCAGGAGGACGTGCGGGTGTGCGTGGCCGGCGGGGCGGACGGCATCCGCATCGCCAAGTGCGAGAGCGCCCAGGACGTGAAGACCGTGGAGGCCGCCGTAACTGCCGCCGAGGAGGAGTTCGGCGTGGAACAGGGCCGCACCCTCCTCATGGCCGCCCTGGAGAGTCCTAGGGGCATTCTCAATGCCTACGAGATCTGCGCCGCCTCGGACCGGATGTTCGGCGTGGCCATCTCCGGGGGCGACCTGCGCAAGTGCCTCCAGACCAGCCCCACCCGGGACGGGGTGGACATGCTGTGGGCCCGGGGGCAGGTGATCCTGGCCGCCCGTGCCGCGGGCATCCAGTGCTTTGATACGGTGTTCACCGACCTGGACGACCAGGAGGGCTTTGAGGCGGAGGTCTTGCAGAACAAGGCCATGGGCTTTGACGGCAAGAGCCTCATCAACCCCAAGCAGATCCGCTTCGTCCACCAGGTGTTCGCCCCCACGGAGAAGGAGGTGCGCCAGGCGGAGAAGATCCTGCGGGCCTACCGGGAGCAGAGCGCGGCCGGGGTGGGCGTGTTCACCGTGGACGGAAAGATGATCGACATCGCCTTCATTCCCGGGGCGGAGCGCACGCTGAAGCTGGCCCGCGCCTGCGGCATGTACGACGGGGAGGTGTGAGAAGATGAAAAACGCAGTTGGACGCGAGATCCCGGACTACCTCCTGAAGGACGGCAAGGAGGTCTACCAGGGCAAGAACTACATGGACGGCAAGTACCTCCAGAAGGCCGCCCCCCGCACCCGCCGGTGGGAGAAGCCGGTGGAGACGAAAGTGGTGGGCTCTCTGGCTGAGGCCCTGAAGCAGTGCGGGGCCAGGGACGGCATGACCTTCTCCTTCCACCACCACCTGCGGGACGGGGACTACGTGGTCAACCTGGTGATGGCCGCCGCCATCGAGGAGCTGGGGCTGAAAGATCTGACCATCGCCGCCACCAGCCTGGGCTCCGCCCACGACCCCATCGCGGAGTACATCGAGGAGGGCAAGGTGGTCGGCATCCAGACCTCCGGCATCCGGGGAAAGATGGGGGAGGTGGTCTCCGCCGGCAAGCTGAAGACCCCCGCCATCATCCGCAGCCACGGGGGGCGGCCCCGGGCCATCGAGGGGGGCGAGGTCCACATCGACATCGCCTTCGTGGCCGCCCCCACCAGCGACCAAATGGGCAACTGCCGGGGCGTGGGGGGCAAGAGCGACTGCGGTTCCCTGGGCTACGCCATGACCGACGCCAAATACGCCGACCACGTGGTGGTGGTCACCGACTGCCTGGTGGACTTCCCCAATTTCCCCGCCTCGGTGGAGGCCATCGACGTGGACGCGGTGGTGGTAGTGGACTCCATCGGCAATCCCAAGAAAATTGCATCCGCCGCCGCCCGCATCTCCCAGAACCCCCGGGACCTGATGATGGCGGAGAACGTGGCCAAGGTCATCGCCTCCACCCCATACTTCCAGGACGGCTTCTCCTTCCAGACCGGCGTGGGCGGTCCCTCCCTGGCGGCCAACCTGTTTTTGGAGCAGTACATGGATGAGCGGAACATCAAGATGGGCTGGGCCATCGGGGGCATCTGCAAGCCCATGGTGGAGCTGCTCCAGAAGGGCAAGGTGGGCAAGGTCATCGACGTGCAGGACTTCGACCTGGACGCGGTGAACTCCATCCACCGCACCCCCGGCCACTATGAGATGAGCGCCTCCCAGTACGCCAACCCGGCCAACAAGGGGGCCTTCGTGAACAGCCTGGACTTCGTGGTGCTGGCCGCTTTGGAGATCGACACCGGCTTCAACGTGAACGTGCTCACCGGCTCGGACGGCGTGCTCCGCGGCGCCCCCGGCGGCCACCCGGACACCGCCGCGGGCAGCAAGTGCTGCATCATCGTCACCCCCCTGATCCGGGGAAGAATGGCCACCGTGTGCGAACACGTGGTCACCGTCACCACCCCAGGGGACTGCGTGGACGTGCTGGTCACCGACTACGGCATCGCCGTCAATCCCCTGCGCCCGGATTTGATCGAATGTCTGGACAAAGCCGGCATCCCCCACGTGTCTATCGAGAGCTTGAAGGAGAAGGCCTACTCCCTGGTGGGCCGGCCCGACGACCTGCAGTGGGAGGACCAGGTGGTGGCCGTGCTGGAGGCCCGGGACGGCACCATCCTGGACGTGGTGCGGAAGATCAAGCCCTACGACCCGGACAATGATTGATTTTGTTTTCCATTCTCTCTCATCTGTGATACCATAGCGTCAACGGGGCCGCCGCGGCTGCGGCGGCCCCAAACTGTAGTTTGGAGGTGCTCCCATGTCCTACACCCTGTCTGAGATCCGCCCGGACGACCGCCGCGGCATGGCTCAGGTCCGCGCCCTGCTGGAGCAGGAGGGCATTTCTCTGGACGGCAACCTGGACTACACCTGCGGGCTGTTTGACGAGAATGACAACTTAGCCGCCACCGGCAGCTCCTTCGGCGCCACCCTGCGGTGCTTCGCCGTGGACCGCGCCCACCAGGGGGAGGGCCTGCTGAACCAGATCGTCTCCCATCTGGTGGAACGTCTGACCGGACAGGGGCGCACCCATCTGTTTGTGTACACGAAAGTCAGCACCGCCAAATTCTTTCAGGACCTGGGGTTCTATGAGATCGCCCGGGTGGAAAACACCCTCTCCTTTTTAGAGAACCGGAAAAACGGCTTTGCCCGCTTCTGCGCCCGGCTGTCCCAGAGCCGCACCGAAGAGCCCGCCGCCGCCATTGTCATGAACGCCAACCCCTTCACCCTGGGCCACCTGGCCCTGGCGGAGCGGGCGGCGGCGGAGTTCCCCGCCGTCCACCTGTTTGTGCTGGAGGAGGACGCCAGCCTGGTGCCCTTTGCCGTGCGGTGGAAGCTGGTGACGGAGGGGGTGGCCCACCTGCCCCATGTGATCTGCCACAAGAGCGGGCCCTACCTCATCAGCTCGGCCACCTTCCCCAGCTACTTCTTGAAGGATGAGGGGGCGGTGATCCAGGGCCACGCCCGTCTGGACCTGGCCCTGTTCGGCCAGATTGCCCAGGCCCTGAACGTTACCGCCCGGTACGCCGGGGAGGAGCCCAGCAGCCAGGTCACCGGCCTGTACAACCGAGTGATGGCTCAAGAGCTGCCCAAGAAGGGGATTCGGTTTGTGGAGGTCCCCCGGGCCTCTCAAGACGGCGCACCCATCAGCGCCAGCACGGTGCGGAAGCTCATCCACGACGGAAATTTGGGGGCCATCCGTCCACTGGTCCCGGAACCCACTTGGCAGTTCTTCCACACCCCGGAGGCCCGGCCGGTGATCGCCGCCATCCAGGCTGCCGGGAACGTTGTCCACTACTAAGACAAGGAGGTCCCCTCTATGGATCGGGAAGTGACTCTGATGGAGATGCTGGAGACCCGGGAAGTCCGGGCCGGCCGCCAGCGGGAGCTGCTGGAGCGGTATGCCCGCCCGGTGGTCTCCTTTACCCTGAACATCGCAGGCCCCGTCAAAAACGGCCCGGTCATCCGCCGGGCCTTCCGGGAGGGGCTCCTCCGCCTGGAGGATGCCCTGGCTGCCCGGGGGCTGCGCCCCCTCCACCAGGAGGAGGTGGACCGGCCCACCGGCTGCGAGGCCCTTTGGGCTGTGGACGGCCCCGCCCGGACCGTCAAGGAGCTGTGCGCCGGGATCGAGGACCGGGACCCCCTGGGCCGTCTGTTCGACCTGGACGTGCTGGACCCGGAGGGGGGCAAGTGGGACCGGGAGGCCCTGGGGTTCCCGCCCCGACCCTGTCTGGTGTGCGGGAAGGCGGGCAAGGGGTGCGCCTCCCGGCGGCTCCACTCGGTGGAGGAGCTCCAGGAGAAGACCCGGGAGATTTTAAAGAACTTCTTCGCCCGGCAGGACCGGAAGTTCCTGGCCGCCCAGGGAGCGCGGGCCCTGCTGTACGAAGTGTGCACCACCCCAAAGCCGGGGCTGGTGGACCGGCACAACAACGGCAGCCACAAAGACATGGATGTATTTACCTTTCTGGACAGCACCGCCGCCCTCCTGCCCTACCTGGAACGGGCCGCAGCCATCGGCCAGGAGACCGCCCACATGATGCCGGAGGAGACCTTTGAGCGTCTCAGGGAGGCGGGCTTGGGGGCAGAGCGGACCATGCTTCAGGCCACCGGCGGGGTGAACACCCACAAGGGGGCCATCTTCTCCCTGGGCTGCGTCCTGGGGGCCGCCGGGCGGCTGTGGGCCCCGGAGGGCCCTTGCCGGGAGCCGGAACTCATTTCTCTGGAGTGCGCCAGGATGGCCGCTCCAGCGGTCATTAAAACGTTCTCCATGCTTACAGCAGAACGTGCCTGCACCGCCGGGGAACGGTTGTACTTGGAAACCGGCCTGCGTGGGGTGCGGGGAGAAGTCGCAGAGGGATTTCCTTCTGTTCTTTCAATCGGAATTCCTACTTTCCAAGCTCTTCGGGAACAAGGTTCCACATTAGAAGCGGCCGGTGTTGCCACTTTATTGGCTTTGATTGCTAAAACAGCAGATACAAACCTTATTTCACGGGGGGGTAGGGAAGGACAGCAGTGGGCCGCCCGGCAGGCCGGGGACCTTCTGTCCGGCGGCCCCCGCCCCGATCTGGAGGCGGTGCGGGAGCTGGACCGGGCCATGATCCAGAGAAACCTCTCTCCCGGCGGCTGCGCCGACCTGCTGGCCATCACCTATTTTCTCTATTTTATGCAGGGAAAATGAATTTCTCTTAAAGGTTTATGCGATATGATGTAAAGTTTTGGAAACTGATTTTTGTTTTTAGCGCCGCAATTCTTTATCTGCCTGATGCCATAGAAGAGATTTCACACTGTCTCGTAACCGGTCGGCCGCAGGTCCAAGTCCTTTTCCCACAACCAGAAGATCCTTGAAGCTCAACTGAACCGGACCAGTAAACACGGACAATAGACAAAGTCCCCCCTGATGTAGGAAAATAAGACTACATCAGGGGGGATTCTATATGGCAAGAAGGTATCAAAAAATGCAGAAGCTCCTGCTCGAAATCAAGCGGATGCTGAAGAGGGGGATGAGCCAGGGGGAAGTTGCGGAAAGGCTGGGGCTGAAGGGTGACAGGCCAATCCATGATTTGCTGAAGTGAGAGCGAAAGAAAGCAATGCAAGTCACACCCAAACAGAGAGGGCGAAAACCCGCCAGGACTCTGCAGGAATACAAGTATGAAAACAAGCGCCTGAAAATGGAGAATGTACTACTGCGGGATTTTATTACGCTCATGGTAAGGAAGTGAGGCCGAAGGTCAAGTATCAAGTAATTTATCGTCATCAGGGCGCATATCCGGTATCCGTCATGTGCACATTCTTTGGGGTATCCAGGAGCGGTTATTATGATTATGTGAAACGAATGAATCGGCCCGAGAAGGACGCGCCGCTGGCTACTCTGCTTCGGAAACAACAGGAGCATTGCGACCAAACCTATGGCTACCGCCGGATGCACCTGTGGTTAGAACGGCAAGGCATTCACCATAACCCGAAAACTGTCCTTAGGGTCATGAAAAAATACGGTCTTTTATCTGAAATTCGGGGAGAGCGGAAGTAGAAGAACCTGGGGCAGCAAGTACATAAATATCAAAATTTACTCAACAGGGAATCTCAGGCAGACAGGCCCAACAGCAAATGGGTAACAGATATTTCTTATATCCAAACGAAGCAAGGTGTGCTGTATCTGTCCATGATCCGTGACCTCTACGATAACAGTATCGTGGCCTACAAGACCGGAACACAGCAGGCCGTGAATCTGGTGCTGGACACCATTCGTTTCGCCATGAGGAAAGAGAAAAAGAGGGTCGCTGCGGAGTTGCAGCTCCACAGCGACCAAGGCTTTCAATACACATCTCAAGCATATTTCCAGCTGACTAAACAATACGGCATGACGCCTTCCATGTCAAGACGGGGAAACCCGTATGACAATGCCATGGCCGAAAATTTCTTCTCCATCCTTAAAACAGAGTGTATTTACAGACATAAGCCGGCCACTTTCTCTGAGGCCAACGAGATGATTGACCGATATATCCACTTTTACAATCACGAGCGTATCCAGCTTAAAACTGGAGAGGCGCCGCTGACGCGACGCCTCTCCTACTAAAACTCAATATTTCCTACCAGGGGCTTTTTTGTACTGTCCGTATAATCTGGGGCTGTTCACAACCGCTTCAAGGGGGTTATTTTTCTTGCCCGGCCTGAAATAAGGCTTTTCAATTCCTCTGAAAAACGATCTGCCATTTGCTCATGCACTCCAACTCCAGAGTGACAGTAGGTATCAACAGTAAAGTTGTAGCCGCTATGTCTGAGCCAAGTCTGAATGTCTTTTGGCGTATATCCCAAGTACAGCATTATGGTAACACAGTTGTACTTTAAATCGTGGAACCTAACTTGAGACACTCCCGCCCGTTTCAGCCCCCTGCGGAGCATGCGTAGAACACTGTTCAGAGACATTGGACCGCCTGCGGGACCGGGGAATACCCAGTTTTTCTGCTGCGTTAAAACGTCTACCGTATCCTTTGTCAGAAGCAGAGTGCGGTAGGCGTTTTTCGTTTTCAGGGGAGCTTCCACCACCTCTCCATTGATTCTCGCTATTTGCCGTTTAACTCGGAGGTCGCCCCGTTCTAAATCAAGGTCTTCCCACTTGGGCCCCAGGGACTCCCTCTGCCGCAGACCGGTGGCCATCTGTTCGTGGAACTTTTTTAGCCGCCTTGGACACGCCGTAGATCCTCCCAATCTTCTCCATGGTCAGGCTCCTGCCATATTGGAGTTCTACAAGATTCCAGCCCTGGTCTCCCAAACCATCGACGGCTTTCCGCAGAGTTTCAAGCTGGAGGTTCCGGAATACAGCATCCTCCGCAGGATGCCTGACGCACTCCGAACCGAACAGCACTGTTTCAAACGCACTTTTACTCAGATGCCCTTGGTCCCGTTTCTCCTGCGCCTGTTCCCGTTTCCCATCCTGCTCCAGAAAGTCCGCGGCCTCCTTTGGCACTGATACTTGCCGGCCACTCCATAAAGAATACCGCCAGTGTCGTTCATTTACATTCTTGCCGTTTTCCACGGAAAGGCGCACACCCGCGCTGCCGGCACAGCGCCAAATACTGAAGACCTTCATGGAATTCCCTTCGTTCAGGGTGCTTGCGGCACCCTACGAGACCCATGAATATCTGAGGTCCCACCGGGGTGTGGATCTCACCGGAAAGCCGCAAGTTTTCGGCTTTCGCCTGATTCTAATGTGGAACAACCGTTTGGTCTCACCCAATGCATCTGAAAAAACGGCCAGGGTGAAGGGGCGCTCCACTCTGGCCGTTTCAGATCATTCATTCGTACAACTCACAAAACCGCATCAGCACCGTCGCCGCCTGTGCGCGGGTGGTCTCGCCCTGGGGGGTGAGGGTGCTGCCGTCGCCGGTGCTCCTGATGATCCCCGCGCCGCAGGCCCACTGGAGGGCGGAGACGGCGTACCCGGACACATCGAAGGCGTCGGCATAGCAGAGAATGTTGGTGTCCTCTCCGATGGACACGTCGTAACCCTGGTGCTGGGCGCAGCGGTGGATCATCACAGCCAGCTGCTCCCGGGTGATGGGATCGTCAGGGCCAAACACCCCGCCGCCGGTGCCGCCGGCGATCCCTTCACTGACGGCCCAGCGGATGGCCTCTGCGTAGTAGGCCGCCAGGTCCACATCGTCAAAGTCCATCAGGCAGTTGACCACCGGGCTGCCGGAGAACCGCCACAGGATGGTGACGATCTGCCCCCGGGTGGTGGTGCCCTCCGGGCTGAAGGCGGAGCCGCTGGTGCCCGCCATCAGGCCCTCGCCGTAGACGTACTGGATGGCGTCATAGGCCCAGTAGCTCTCTGGCACGTCGGCGAAGGGCATTCCCCGGGAGACCTGCCGGAAGGTGACGGCAATGGTCACCCGGCCCCGGGGCTGTTCAAAGGTGTAGGTGCCGTCCCGGTGTTCCGTCACGTCCACGTGGTCCCCATCCCGGTCGGTGACGGAGACCTGCTTCGCCTCATATCCCTTGTCGGGGGTGACGGTGAGGGTGACCTCCTCCCCCGCCTCCGGGGTGCGGGGGTTCACCTTCACCGTGCCGCCGTTCCCCACGTCCAGGGACGGGGCGTAGGCGGACTCGCTGTCACCGGAGCTGGAGTGGGGCCGGGCTGTCACGGTGCAGGCGGCGGTGTAGCCGCCGTCCGCCGTGGTGACAGTGATGGTGGCGGTGCCCTTGGCAACAGCGGTGACGCGGCCGTTTGCGTCCACCGCGGCGACGGTAGTATGATCACTGCTCCACGTCACAACTCTGTTGCCGGCACCCTCCGGCAGCACTGTGGCGGTGAGGGTCTCGGTGCCGCCGACGGTAAGGGTCGTGCTGGTCTTGTTCAGCATCACGTCGGTGACTTCGTAGATCACGACGGCGCCCGTCACGGTGCCGCCGCTGATGGTGATGCCCCCCCTGCGCCGCCAGAGCCGCCGCCGATGCACGCGCCGTTCTCGCCGCCGGTGGCCGTGACCTTACCTCCGTTGATGGTGATGGTGCCGCCTTTTTCGCCGGAGCCGCCGATGCTGGCATCGTTCATGCTGCCTGTGGCCTCCAGCACGCCCATCTCCGCCCCGGTGGACTGGGCATAGATGGTCAGGCTGTTGCCTTCGGCGACTTGGATGCCCTGGCTGGCGGTCAGCTTGCACCCGTCGGCGAGGATGAGGTGCACCTCGCCGGTGACGGTGACGCGCTGGCCGATGGTTACGTTGCCCTCTACAACATACCAGTGCGCAGCACTGTCGTTTTGGCCCCAGTACATGAGCGTTTCTGTTACCAGCTCGGCGCTGGTGCAGGTCTGCATGGTGCCGTCCTCGTCAAGATACGTTACGCCGCTTGCCGCAACCGTGACGGGCAGCAGCCCCAGACACAGGCACAGGGCCAGGCACAGGCTCCAGATCCATCTTTTCATGCAAGGTACCTCCTGTTCTTTGACCAGGTCTGGTTGTCGTATGGGGGACCCATACGACACAATTCTCGCTTTTGGGCCCCCAAAGTGTTCATTTTCCTGTCAGAAATAGGAGTACATCGAATAATCGTTTTGAACTTTTCTCGCCAAAAACAATGCATTATACAAAACAGGCGCACCTTTTCCATGAAAACCATCAGAAAAGGTGCGTCAAAAATTTTGCGAGAAACGCATTGCGCCATCGTGAAACATGCGGGTGTTTCACGGCAGCATATATTCCATCAGCTCACGCCGGTTTTTCACCTGTAATTTCTTTTTGATCTGGGCCTGGTGCCGCCGTACGGTGGAGGCAGATACCCCCATGTGGGCGGCGATCGTCCTCGGCCGTCCAGTCCTGGGCCACCAGCATGGCAACGGCAAACTCCGTGGTGGTCAGGTTGTCCGCCACCTGCTGGCCGGTGTCCGGGTTGTGGATGTCCCGCCACCCCTTGGAGAAATGATTGGTGATGTCGATCATGCGCCTGAAGTCATCCGGCCACCGGGGCTTGATGACCGCCCCCAGCATGGCGCCCAGCAGGCCGTGGTGTTCGCCAAAGCCCTCCAGCAGATCGTCTGGCCGGGCAATTTCCCAGGCTACCAGCAGGTGTTCCTGGGCGAGATCCGTCTTTTTCAGCCGCATGTAGTCCATAACGGCAATCAGGTGCAGATAGATGGCGGGGATGGGGTAGGACGCCGCTCCCATGGACAGCGTGGCCTCCGCAGCGCCGATGCTCTGGGTGAAGTTTTTCTTCAGATGTAAATGATGGTCCTGGACATACAGGGCAAAGGCCCGCAGGCCGGGGGCAGCAGGGGCAGGAACCCCTTGACGGAGGGCAGAGACCTGGGCAGGGGAAGATGGAGCAGCACGGCAGAGGTGGCCGCCATAAACGCCCCCGCCGCCCGCAGGTGTGGGGCCGTCTCCGCGCCCGCAGACAAAAATTTCTGCATCTCGTTCAGGGCGAACCGGGCGTGCTGGATCTGTTTGAGGGAGAGACTGGCATAGGCATAGATCAGGCAGGCGGACAGCCGCGCTCACAGGTCCGGGCTGGTGATGTGGGCCCCCGCCGCCCGCGCCGCTTTGTCCGGCTGGCCGGTAAAATAGTAATACTCCGCCCAGGCGATGTCCCGCCGGGGTCCGGCCTCCATGGCCCGTACCGCGGCCACGCACGTTCCCGGCTGGAAGGGGGTGTTCATCAGGGGCATGAGGTTGGTGTGGTCCAGAACACCGGCGGCCGCGGTCTCCTCCTGCTTTTGGGCAGGTTGGGCGCCCCGGGGCTTTGCCGCGTCGGCGGGGATGGCCCAGGACTTCCCGAACTTCTGCGCGCCGGGAATGTGACCGGCAGCGCAGTGGTGCTGCACCATCCGTGGGGAAAGGTCCCATTTTCTCGCGGTCTCCAACACGGCGAGGTATTCCATGGCAGTGCCTCCAGAGTGTTTTTTCACTCCCTATTATATTGTTTTGGCGCGGGGACGCAAGGGGCGGGTGAGCGGATCAGGGGGCCGTGGGGAGATAGGCACACGGGGCTTATTTTGTTTACAGCTCCCTCTAATTCTTGAGCCGTGGACGGCGGAGCCCCCTCGCCTTGCATTAACCTCTCACCGGCAAAACGGATACGCAGAGACGTAAAGATGCTCCCCGCCCCAGCCGGGAAACCGTCTCCGGCAAAGGACAGGGAGCGTTTTGACCACATTTTCAGCCGCAGAGCGGTGTGGAACACGTGAAAACAGCGAGGTTAAAAGAGTGTTAGAAATCAAACGAAACGGAGATAACACAAAACAAGCAAAAAAATATGCAAAAATCTTTTGGCATTTTATTGTTTTATCCCCGCATTTTTTGACAGGGCGCATGAGGGGAATTTTCTGTTTGTTTATGCGTATCACTTTCTGAATCGTTCGGTTAAAAATTTCCCCAGCACTTGGTCTTTTCAGTGTGCTGGGGAAATTTGTTCAGTTCATTTTCTGTCCTTCCTCGTGATCGTCCGCTTTATGCCCTATAGCGATCTTCTTTGCCTGTTCTTTCGCTAGTGTTTTTCTTCCTCCATGACTGTGCCGGGTTATTGCCTCTATCACCGTATTGTTCCGATGCTGTTCCAATCTGGCCAGTAGGCAGAGGATGTCTTCATCCACATCAGCAGCCTGCAGATCAAGATGCTGATCACCACGGCCGCCGCTGCAGAACTGAGAAGTGAGCAGGCTACTCATCTCCGGTAAGCTAAATAGTCGCCCATACAAATTCCTAGACTGGAAATCTTCTCTTGAACTCTTTTTCCGCAACCCGTTGCTCTTCACTTGATAATCCGCGGTTCCATCCTTGACCAAAAGGATCGACCGTCTGGTTCAAAAGGTGATGCCGCTGACCGCGACTCATTTAGAGCGGGAGATCGTCCGTCTGAACCGGGAAAAGCAAACCTTGCTGACGGAACAGTTGAGGAACGAGTATACCGTGCAGATGGATTGTATTGAGTCCAATCAGCTGAACTTTCAAGAGAAAAAGCTGGTGGTCCGCAACCTGATTCAGGCGATGCAGCATCAAGGTGATCAAGTAAAATCCTTTGGGGCTTTTAGGTATTGTTCGAAACATGTCAAAAGCATCGGGACAGGCTACTCACCTGCCCCGATAGAACAATGTTTTCTTCCTTTGTAAGAACACAGCCTAGGGACCGCACTCTCAAACAACGGCTCACCACTGGACTGCCTACCAGCTTGTCTGTAAGTGTCCTATACCACCTCTGAGGCTGACGCAAAATCACCGGGTTCCCAAACCCTGCTCATTCGTTGCTCCACCCCCATGATATGCTCCGCCATTGCGGCACGAGCTCGATCAAAATTGTGTTCCGCCAGCCCCAAAATAATGGCACGGTGTTCTTCCACAGCCGCAGTTTTCGAAGCGCGCAGAGTCGGGGATAAGATCAGGCATCGGGATGAATGCGTGTTAATCCGATAGACCAGATCGAATAAAAATCGGTTTTCTGTGGCCCGAGCCAGCGTAACATGGAAGCGGGAATCCTGCAGAATATATTCGGAATAATCGTCTGCAGATTGCATCTGGAGCTTTTCCTGGTGGATAAGCGTATCCTCTAACTGCGCAAGCAGCGTCGGAGTCACCTTGTCCTGCAATTCTTCAATCACTGTAAGTTCAAGCGGAAGACGCACTTTACGAATGTTAATCGGATCCTCCGGCGCCAAATCACTGACAAAGGTATTCTTTCCTTTCGTCTCCACAAGTCCTTCGTCGATGAGGCGGCGGAGCGCTGTGCGCAGGGGTGTACGGCTAATAGAGAGGCTTTCAGAAAGCTTCTCTTCGATTAGCTGTTCTTTGGGCATCAACTCATGAAAAATAATGGCCTTTCGGATCATTTGATAGGCCTGCTCTGATAGAGTATCTCTTTGTTTAATCTCACTGAGCACAATCGATTTCCCCTAACCCCTTTGTAGTATTCCAAAAAACTTGGTGCGGCCCCGGAGGTTTCAACGCTCCTGGCTGACTCAAAACTATGATCGTATCAGTCAGGGGTGTCTCCTATCCATCCTGCATATGGCGTCTGCTTTTGTTTAATGATTCAATACCACTTTTTGTAATCCATTTTATCAGTTTATTAAATACTTTTCAAGGGTTTTCAACATAATAATTGGAAGCTTTCCAAACGTATATTCCATGTGAACACGCTCGGTCCATTTATGGGCGTCCTTGCCGTGGCAGCCAAAATTAAATGCAGGAATATTCAGGCGTTTAATCTGCTCCAGTGGCACAGGATAGATTGTGTTCATATTTGGCATATTTTTGACCAGTGTGTCGATAGAGGAATCGGTATCATCTAGCTTTAAGTAGCTGCTGTCTGTCAGTACGGGAAAGAACTGCATCATTTTCAGCTCCTCGCCCACCACAGGCTCCAGCTCCTTGAGCAGTGCCGTTACGCTGTCCAGAAGGTGAGCTTCCTCCGGACTTTCATGCTTCAGTGTATTCCGGGGGCAGTAGGGGGGAGCAAGGAAAACCACAACGGTGGGCGTATTGATATTATTGACCGTACACAGATATTCCACGATCTGCAGGCAGATATCCCGGAAGTCCATAGTGGTGGCCAGGCCCTTTTGAGAGATCTCCTCAATCACCTGGTCTACATCCGGATTTACTGCTTTTCCACGAGTGTACAACTCGTCATAGTCCATCACCTGAAGGGCGTACTCCCGCTTTTTATAGGTCAGTCCGGTCATCTGGCAGTATTTCTGACTCTGCCCATCGGTATAGGCATCCACCGCCTTCAGCGCATCCATGGCGACGGATTTCAGCCGGACAAAAATGTCGTTCATCTCCATGTTGTGGATAAAATAGTTAAAGTAAACAAAGGTAGAAAAGGCCGTCTGCACATCGTAGGCAGGTTTCAGATCCCTCATCTTCAACGTGGTAGGGGGCATTGTATATTCCCCATTGTACACATCGCTGAATTCAGCCCGCAAGTCCATGGCTTTGATAATCTCCGCAGCCACTAGAGAGGCACTGAACCCCTCATACCCCTGGCCCGCATGGGTTGGCTTGCCAATAATGTAGAAGCAGGGAAGTATCTTCCCCACCGCGCCGGCATGGAAGTAGTGAGCTGTATCTCCGGGAAACGCAGGTGAGATGAAGTCCGTATTCATTGCCATCTTATAAGTGAGCTGATACTTCTCCTTCAGCTCCTCAAGCATATCCAGAGAGTGGATAATCCCAGTATGCTGGTTTTCCTCCACTGGGTTTGTCATAAAAATCAGATTGCCATCAAACATGTCCAAATGCTGCGTAAAATATTTCATCAGAACCAGATTCACCGCGTCACCGCATTTCATATCCGAGACGCCCCGTCCAAACATCCACTCGCCGGACTCAATATCTGCCAGAACCTCTGGATCGTTTGTAATGGCCTTAATTTTTTCCGGAAGCGCGTCGCAATCAAAGGCGTATTCCTGAATAGATCCATAATCGCCAATTCCCACAGTGTCGCAGTGTCCATGGAGAATAATAGTTTCCTTACTGTTACTCTTGGTACCGAAAGCAATCGCAATGACATTCACTCGCTTCCAGGGGTCATCCTTCAGGGGCTGCACGATCAGTTGGTCCGGATGCTCAGAAAAGTAGGGCAGATCCCGGAGCCACTGAGCCATGTGTTCCGCAACCTCGCGCTCTCCCTGCGTGTTGTTCATACTGGGAATCGAAACCAGTTTTTTTGTTAAAAAGAGGACCTCCTCATAAAACGGGTAATTCTGCATGCTTCTACCTCCTAAACAGTATAAATTTGATGACCTTGATCCATTTGTATTCTGTATACAATGAACACAGCTTCATTATACGTACCAATCCCAAAATTGTCAAGATTGAAATAAAAATAGTTAATATCCTTTTATAAATTGGCTGTTTGTACGATTCCAGTTTGGAATGAAAAACGATACCATTACATTATAGTCGAAACTTGAATAAAAATCGCTTGACATTCTCCACGAAATATTGTACGCTTAAACAAATAAAATGTATACAGAATACAGAATACAAGTTTACAAAGAGTAGTGTCATCCTTTTTCACACGCAAGAGAAGCGAACCGACTACGATCTTCTACTGTTCATTTAGTTGGAAATTCGAATGGCCATCAATCTATGGTCTATCAAACAAACGGTGGTCATTCGGTTTGCAAAATATTTATTTTATGGAGGGCGTTGAGGATGAAGATGCGAAAGTACACTGCGATAGGCCTTGCACTTGCGATGCTGGCTGGTCTGTCTGCCTGCGGCAATGATAGTGGCGGCGGCAGCGGCGAAGCCGGAGAATACCGTCTGGTCATCGGTACTACAATCCAGGATGACTCCGCTTCTGGAATTGCGCTTCTCGAGTATTTCGAACCCTATATCGAAGAAAACTCGGGCGGCCGGATCCAGGTTGAGGTACAGAACAACTCTGTTTTGGGCGGCGACCGTGAGCTCTTTGAGGCTCTGCAGCTGAATACCGTCCAGGCCACCTTCGGGCCCATGTCCACCTTGTCCAACTTTGAGCCTAACTACCAGGTGTGCGACTTTCCATTCCTATTTACAACGAAGGAGCAGGCGTACGAGCACCTAGACGGTGAGTTTGGAACCAAGTTGGCGGAGAACCTACCCAACGTAGGAATGCGGCTTTTGGCCTATGGCGAGAATGCATTCCGTAACATCTCCAACAGCTCCCACCCCATTGAGACGATTGACGATCTGACCGGTTTGAAAATCCGCGTCATGGAATCTCCGGTTAACATCGCCACCTATGAGCTGTTGGGGTGCACCCCCACCCCCATGGCTTTCAATGAACTCTACACCGGCCTGCAGCAGGGCACTGTGGACGGCCAGGACAACGGCGTGGTACTGACCTATACCTCTAAGCTGTACGAAGTTCAGAACTACTACAGCTTTATTGGACAGATTTACGCCCCCAACGCCATTGTGGTATCCGAGGCGTTCTGGCAGAGTCTCCCGGAGGATTTGCAGCAAGTGGTGCAGGAGGGCTCCGATTACGCCATGGAGAATCAGCGCCGTTTGAACACCGAGATGGAGAACTCTCTTCTGCAGGAAATGGTTGACAACGGATATCTGGAGGTCAACTACGTGGAAGACGAAGCCCTCGCGGAGTTCAAAAAGGCCACCCTCCCCGTGTGGGAGCAGTTCAAGAGTGAGATCGACCCCGAAATTTATGAGATGGCCGTTGAAATTCGCGATAGCGCAGCATAAAACGCTTATCGGCACCGCCGCCTCCTCTTCGGTAAGGAATAGAGAGATAGGCAAAGTGAACCGTCTGCAATTTGCAGAGTATCAGCGAAACGTATGTTTTCATATTCTGTACAACATCCCAACTCGACATTTGCCTATCCCTATTTTCTTAACCTGCAGAGGATGGTGCCACTGACATAGAATATTTTGCCTGTAAAAGGCGAAGGGTGGATAGTATGAAAGATAAAGTGATTCGTGCGTATGACCATCTGGAGGAAGCGCTTTTATTTGTAATTTTGACAGCTATGGTGGCCATTATTTTCATACAAGTGGTGATGCGTTACGTATTCAATAACGCTCTATCCTGGTCGGAGGAATTGGCGCGCTACCTGTACGTGTGGAGCACATGGGTTGGCGTCAGTTATTCAGCCCGCAGGGGAACTCACCTGCGGATTACCATGTTCCGGGACAGCTTGCCTCCGAAGGGGAGGAAGGGTCTGGAAATCATAGTGACAATTATTTGGATCCTGTTCGGTATTTTCGTTCTGTGCCTGGGCATCGAGGCGGTCAGCACCATCGCTGCGTTTGGACAGCTCTCCTCTGCCATGCGCATTCCCATGCAGTTCTGTTATCTCTCGATTCCAGTTGGAATGGGACTGATGATTCTCCGTTTACTCGGGTCTCTCATAACGCAAATCAGAAATTTTGGACAGAGTGAGGAGGAGAAACCGGCATGAATCTTGTGCTCTTGTTTGTAATCTTCGGTGTTTTGATCCTGTTAAGTGTGCCGATCGGCGTCGCCCTGGGCGCTTCTACTGCGATTACCATTATTTTCACCAGCATGATTGACCCCGTTTTGATTGCCCAGAAAGCATTCACCGGCCTGGACTCCTTTAGCCTTCTAGCAATTCCCTTCTTCATGATGGCAGGCAACCTTATGGCCCACGGCGGTATTGCCCGCCGCATTGTAAACATGGCGGACGCGCTGGTGGGCAAATTTACCGGCGGTCTTGGCATTGCCACTGTCATCGGCTGCATGTTCTTTGCCGCAATCTCCGGCTCCGGTCCAGCCACTGTGACGGCCATGGGTACCATTATGATCCCTGAGATGGAGGAGCGCGGCTATGACCGGGCCTTTGCCACAGGTCTGACCGCCACTGCCGGCACTATTGGTGTCATCATTCCCCCCAGCATTCCATTCGTCATTTACGGCGTTGCCTCTGGCACCTCTGTAGGCGACCTGTTTTTAGCCGGTTTTATCCCTGGCATTCTGATCGGCCTTGCACTGATTGTCGTCTGCTGTATCATTTCTCATAAACGTGGCTATAAGGGACACTCCGAGGAAAAAGGGAAAAACGTCAGCCTGGGAGCTGTCTTTCTGGATTCTATCTGGGCGATTCTGGCTCCCGTCATTATTCTAGGCGGTATCTATGGCGGCATTTTCACCCCCACGGAGGCGGCGGTTGTTGGCGTGGTGTACTCCCTAATCGCCGGTAAGTTCATCTACAAAGAGCTGACCTGGAAGGTGTGGATCGACACGCTTCGGGACACCGCAGACTGCAATGGTTTTACCGGTCTGGCTCTGGGCTTCTCCATGTCCTTCGCTTCCTATCTGGCTATTGAGCAGATTCCGAACAAAGTGGCCAGCGCGCTCATGGAGATGATCAGTTGGGATTGGCTGCTGATCCTGATGATGCTGGTGGTTCTGCTCATCGTCGGGTGCTTTGTGGATAACATCTCCTCCTGCTTGATCCTCACCCCGGTGTTCCTGCCTATCGCCGTCGGTGTCGGTATGGACCCGGTCCACTTTGGCATCATGATGACAGTAGCCCTGGCAATTGGCTTTGTCACACCACCCTATGGTGTCAACTTGTTCGTTGCCTCTGCAGTAGCGAAGCTGTCTATTGAAAAGATTTCCAAGGCAGCCATTCCCTTTATTCTGGCGATGGCAGTCTGTCTACTTCTGATCGCGTATATTCCAGACATCTCTATGTTCCTGGTACATTTGCTTGGGACATAATCCTTGTCCCGTGATGGAGAAATCACTGCCCGGTGTTTTTGTATCGGGCAGTGATTTCTCCTACCGCTAAGCTACAATGAGGCTGGACCATGTTTAAAAATGGGTAGAATCCCCACCAGCACAACCAAATAGTTCAACAGGACAAGCCATTTGATCCCGCACTCTCTGCTTTTTAGCAGCCGGCAGGGAAGGATCCCTGCATTGTGGATACGGCTCGCCAGGCGTACTGGCATTTTCGAACAAATCCTGTGTGCAGTTTTTTCTGAACTATAACCTTGGAAGGAGATATTTCCGATGCAGCAACGAGAATTCAGTCTGTGCTGCGGCACAAAAGAGTATTTCATTCAGGTGCCCGAGGGGGTTGCATTTCAATATGCAACACTCCCTCCGGTGGAGTGTCCAGAAAATCCAATTGCTGCAATTCAGGACGCGTTGGATTCTCCCATCGGCGCACCGCGTATCGAATCTCTGGTGCGGCCTGGGCAGAAAGTCTGTATCATATGCGATGATAACACGCGTCCCACCCCGGTCGATCAGATTTTGAAGGCACTGCTTCCGCGTTTAGCGCGTGCCGGAGTGGACCGGAATGATATTTCCATCGTTTTGGCCCTCGGCAGCCACCGCCCCATGACAGAAGAGGAAATTTTGAACAAGCTTGGCGCGGAGGTCGTGAGCCGGTATCGGGTTCTAAACAGCGAATTTGAAAATTCGGACTCTCTCGTCCAGGTTGGTACAAGTGAACTGGGGACTCCAATTCGCGTTTTTAAACCTATCATGGAGTCCGACATCCGAATCGGCATTGGATCGGTCGTTCCCCACGGCTGCATGGGGTGGAGCGGCGGAGCAAAGATTCTTTATCCGGGCGTCACAGCTGCAGATATTGTCTCTGAATTTCATGTGATGCAGGGCGTTCGGAAGGAGTTTCTTGTGGGCATGGTGGAGAGTCCTACACGCCTTGCTGTGGAAAAGTGGACCAAGTCCATTGGTCTGCATTATATCATCAACACTGTTTTGGATAAAAAGCTCCGGTTATATCGCGTTGCGGCGGGACATTATATCCAGGCCCACCGAAAAGCTGTGGAGTACGCTCAACAGGTGTACGGCATCCATCTAACCAGGCAACCAGATGTCATCCTAACTTCAGCCTATCCGATTTACATAGACTTTTGGCAGTGCGGGAAAGCGGTCTACGCTCCCGTCAAAGTCATCAAGCCGGGGGGAGAGCTTCTGGTACTGGCCAGCTGCCAAGAGGGCGTTGGACCGCACCCTAACATGCTGCCCTATATGGGGTTGGAGGATGGCCCGGAGCAGTTGGCCAGACGGTTGCAGAATGGCGAAGTTGGAGAAGATACGCTGACAATGGCAGTGGGCGTCAGCATGGGACGCGCTGTGCGGCACTGCCATACCACCTGGATCAGCGATGGTCTCACAGCAGAGGACTGCCATGTGGGACATATGTCCCATACCCCAGAGTCGCAGTTACAGCAGGCCCTTGAACAGGCGCTGGCACAATTTGCCCACCCGTTTCTTTTGATCATTCCGGAAGGAGGAGAGGCAGTCCTGATTTAATGATTTGCGAACGAATATTGTTTCGTATTCTGAATGCTGATTTTCCGCTCTAAAATGCAATTTTCTTTTGTGTAGCTTAGGCTCTGATTGAAAAAAGTCAATCTGCCAGAACAGCGGGTCTTTTTCCGCTATACTGCGATGATGTTTCTTGTAATTCACAGGATTGCTGCAACAAACTGCCTTGTCTGATAGAAAGATTCATCGTCCTTTGGCACAGTTTCAATGTTCAAACAGGGCCTAGAAAATTCCGATTCTATGATTGTCATGGAGAATTTGCACAATTGAGAGTTCTGGGAAATCCTTCAAAGAAGATTTCCCAGAACTTTTTCTCTCAGTTTATTGTGTACTATATACAATAATTTGATTTGTATTTGTGGGGGTAAGTCTATGTATCCCAGGACTTTTTACATCAAAAGCCAACGAATCAACTATCAAGAAGCCAAACTGAAGAATCCAGTTTTTGCAAAATGCTATCTGATTGAAAATCCTTATCGGGATCAGATAATTGCGATTCCAGACGGATGCATCGATTTCCAATTTGTCTGGGAGAAGGAGAAGTGCCGCGGATATGTCTGCGGGAGTTATCTAAAGGGAAACCCATCCAGGATCGGGACCTATCAAAAATGCTTCGGCTTAAAGCTCCATCCGGGGATCCTGTTTTCCTTTCTGGAAACCAGTCAAATTTCCCTTTTTATTGAAAATCGGATCTCCCTGGAGCAGTTTTTGAACATATCATCTCTGGAAACTCAACTGCAGTACCAGGACAGCTTCTCCGATCTTATGGAGCGGTCTTTAAACTTTTTTCAGCGTCAGTCCCTTTATCCGACCCATAACATCGCCAGGGAGACTATGGATATCATTTTACAGACCTCTGGGTCCACACGGATCTCTGAGATTGTGCAGTCCCTTGGCTACAGCCACCATTACGTCAATAACCTGTTTAAACTGCACTATGGCATTCCCACCAAAAAATACGCGGAGATCGTGCGGGCCCAGGCGGCCATCGAATCGCTTTATGTGAACGATGTGATGGATGTGGTGGATGAGCTCGGCTATTATGATCAGGCCCACTTTATCCGGGCCTTTAAAAACTGTACCTCGCTGACTCCGAATTCCTTCCTCTCCCAGCTGCATGCGCAGAACGGGACGGTCATTGTGTAGAAATTATCGCCAATTCTCCCTTGCGTACCGCAGCAGCTCCTCCCGGAAATCCGGGTGGGCGATGGCGGCCAGGGCTTCCGCCCGCTCCCGCAGGGTCTTGCCGGAGAGCTTGGCCACGCCGTACTCGGTGGCCACATACTGGATCATGGTGCGGGGGGCGGACACCGTGCTCCCCCCGGCGATGCAGGGGACGATGTTGGACTTCAGAGTGCCGTCCTTCTTCTTGTGGGTGGCGTTCAGGCAGACGAAGCCCTTGCCTCCCTTGGAGCGGTAGGCCCCCTCCAGAAAATCCATCTGTCCCCCGATGCCTGAGAGCTGCCTGGTCCCGGCGGACTCCCCGTTCTCCTGGCCCATCAGGTCCACTTCCACTCCGCCGTTGATGCTGATGACATTGCTCATCCGGCTGATGCGCTCCACCGAGTGGACGTAGTCCACATCCCCGGGGCGGAACAGCTGGGGCTCCTGGTCCAGCCAGTCGTACAGCTCCTGAGAGCCCATAGCCAGATTCCAGGTGGACCACCCCCGGTCCACCTCTTTTCTTGCGTTGGTCAGCTTGCCCGCCTTCCACAGCTCCAGAAAGGCGTCGCTGATAGTTCCCGTGTGGCAGCCCAGGTCTCTCCGGTCCGACTGGGCCAGCAGTTTGGCCACGGTAAAGGGCACGCCGCCCACCCCCAGGGACAGCACCGCCCCGTCGGGGATCTCCTCCACCACCAGCTTGGCAATCTGGAGATCGGTCTCGCTGGGCGCCCGGTAGCTGCGCAGGGGCAGGTGCTCGTGCTCCCCCTCCACCACATAGTCCGCCTCGCTCAGGTGGACCCGGTGGGAGCCGTCCACCCCCTGGAGCCGGGGCAGCTTCTCGTTGATTTCAAAAATCACGGTGCGTGCGCTCTCGAAGATGGTCCGCCAGGCATAGTTGGAGATGCCCAGGCCGCAGTACCCCTCTCCGTCCGGCCGGGACACCGGCACGAAAGCCACGTCGCAGCGGATGTGCTTGTCCCGGTACAGGTAGGGCAGGGACCGCAGCATGGCGGGCATGAACCGCACCAGCCCCCGGCTCTGGAGCTTGCGCTCATAGTCCCCGATGTGCCAGCTGTAGTATGTAAAGGACTCCTGCTCCGGGTCCTGCTCCACCACCTCGATCCAGGGGCGGATCACCAGACCGCTCCGAATCTTCACGTCCCGAACGTCCCCTTTCCGCCCGGCCAGCGCCCGGTCCAGCAGCTCCGGGAACCCGGCCCCGAAGCCGTAGTCCACCCAGTCCCCGTTCCGGACCGCCTGGACCGCCTCCTCGGGCGTGACAAATTTGATTGTCTCCTTGTGTACCATCATAGTTTCCCTCCGTTTCAAAAATTCCCCCTGACTGGACACAGAGGTACGGCTATAAAAGCCGTACCTCTGTGCCGTGAAATGAAAGAAAGGGGGGATCGTTTAGTCAGCCCAGATCTCTTCATCCGAGGGGACGTACATATCGGGCACTCGATAGGAGATGCGGCTCACGTTCATCAGGTGCGTGTACCACAGATTCTCGCTGATGATGTTGTTGCCCCAGGTGCCGCAGCCCAAGGTGGTGGTGGGGTTCAGACCGTTGTCCATGGCGCCGCCCAGAGCGGTGCCGCCCACCTGGTTGACCGCATAGCGGGACACGTTGACCACGCCGGGGACCGCTTCGATGTGCTCCTGGGTGTTGGAGTGGATCACCACGCTGTGGCCCATCCCCTCCACCGCCAGGTTGGCCCGGGCAATCTCCATGGCCTCATCCCAGGTGTCGTACAGGAACAGCGCCAGCATGGGGAACAGCTTCTCCTTGGCCAGCACCTCGTCCCGGGCGTACCCGTGGGTGCAGCACACGATGACCTTGGCGTCCTGGGGGACGTCCTTCAGACCGGCCAGCCCCGCCATCTCCTGTACCGTCGTCCCGGTCCAGGCCTTGTTGAACACACCGTCCGGGAAGGCGCTGTCCCGCACCTTGTCCGCTTCCTCCTGGGTGCCGATGTAGTAGGCCCCGTTGGCCTTTACCGCCGCGATCATCTCCTCCGCCTTGTCACGGGGACAGATGATGTTCTGCTCGCAGGTGCACAGCACGCCGTTGTCAAAGGTGCGGCCCGCAATGACCATCTTGGCCACCTCGTCATAGTCCACATCCCGGTCCACCAGCACCTGGACGTTGCCCTGGCCCACGCCGTAGACGGGCTTCCCGGAGGAGTAGGCCGTCTTCACCAGCGCGGGGCCGCCCGTGCAGATGCACAAGTCGGCGGATTTCATCAGCCCGGCGGACAGCTCCATGGTGGGCTCCGCGATGATCTGAATCAGGTTCTTGGGCATCCCCAGACGGTCCAGAGCCTCGTTCATCAGCTCCACAGTTCGGGTGCCCACCCGCTTGGCCCGGGGGTGGGGGCTGATAATGACCGCGTTGCCGCACTTCAGGGCGCACATGGAATTGTGCATGGGGTTGATGACCGGGTTGGTGGTGGCGGTGACGCAGCCCACCACGCCGATGGGCTTGGCCACCTTGACAATTCCGGTCTCCTCATCCCGCTCGATAATGCCGCGGCTCTTCTTGCCCTTCATCCGCCACCAGGTGCTCTTGGACTTGTTCCGGCACTTGGCGATCTTGCTGTCCACCTTGCCCATCCGGGTCTCTTCCACCGCCAGGCTGGCCAGCTCCTCCGCATGGTCGTACACCGCTTTGCCGATGGCCCGCACGGCCTCGTCCACCTTCTCCTGGGGGTACGCCGCAAACTCCTCCTGTGCCTTCCGCGCCGCGGCGATCAGTTCATTCAAATATTCCTGTGCTTCCATCACAGATACACTCCTCTCAGCCGCACATCCTGCATTGCTGCATCAGCCGTTCACAGTTTCGGCCAGCGCCGCATCCATAATCTCAAAGGCGATGTTCAAAGTCTCCTCATCCACATTGAGCGGTGGAATCAGGCGGATATTGTTGTGGTCGGCACCGCAGTCCAATAGGAACAGGTCGCGCTTCAGGGCATTGGCCTTAAAGGCACCGCAGATATCACCCGCGGGCGACTTGTCCTCGGGGTGGACAAATTCCATGGCGTTCATCAGCCCAACGCCACGCACATCCCCGATCACGTCGTATTTATCCTGGAGGGTGTGCAGCTTAGCTCGTACGATCTCGCCCATTTTCCGACAGTTCTCCAGCACGCCGCCTTCATACAGCTCTTCCAAAACGGCCAGAGAGGCTGCACAGGAGACCGGGTTGCCGCCAAAAGTTCCTCCATGGGCGCCCTTGGCCCACTTGTCCATAATCTCGGCCTTGCCGAACACCGCGCTCAGAGGCAGGCCGCCAGCGATGGCCTTCGCAGAGGTGAAAATATCGGGTTCCACACCCAGGGTCTGCCAGGCAAAGAGGCTGCCGGTGCGGCCGAATCCGCTCTGGACCTCGTCGAAAATCAGCAGGATGCCGTGCTTGTCGCATAGGTCCCGTACATACTGCAGCCACTCCACGGGGGGGACCACATAGCCGCCCTCTCCCTGAATCGGCTCCATGATAATACCGGCCACCATAGAGGGGTCCACGACCTTCTTGAACAGATCGTCAAACTGTGTCATGTACTCCTTGGGACACTTGCCGTCCTCCATCTTATAGGGGGTGCGGAACAGGTAGGGGTATTCAGCAAAGTACACGCTGGGCATCATGGGCTCGTAGTACTTGCGGTAGGCGGCGTTGGAGGTGGTGATGGTCGCGGTAGCCATGGTGCGGCCGTGGAACGCATTCTTCATGGAGATGATGACCGGGCGATGGGTGGCGTACTTGGCCAGCTTCATGGCGCCTTCGTTGGCCTCCGCGCCGGCATTGGAAAAATACACCTTATATTTCCCGCCGGTCTTCTCCACCAGTTTCTCCACCAGGGTGGTATAGGGCTCGTAGTAGAGCACGTTATGCCCCGCATGGATCAGCGTATGCAACTGCTTCTCAGCGGCGGCGATGATCTTGGGGTGGCAATGGCCCAGCGCGTTGCAGGCGATCCCAGATGCAAAGTCCAAAATTTTCCGTCCATCCTCGGTGTAGAGATAACAGCCTTCCCCTCGGATGACGCACGGCGTCGTATCGCTGTGGAGCGCCATAGGCGGCATCAAATTCTGCAATCTTTCGTTCTGTGTCATGCGGCATCTTCCTTTCTGAAATCAGTATCCCAAATAGAAACGGGGGCAACTCCTTATGGCGCGATTATAGCAACTACTCTCATCAAATGATTGTAAAAAGTGGACATTATATTTCTGAGATTTTCTATCTTCTTGGGCAATGTGTCAGACAACTACCCCCCGAACTCCTCCAACCTAATTTGGACCGATTTCTCTCAAGAAAGGTCTTTCGACAAACTGAAGACCGTGCTGCAGAAGGACACTTTACAGCACACTATATTTTGCATAATTTCGCAGATTTATAGTTTATGAAATGACATACGGTACAGGGCCTTGAAGCCATTTTCAGCGTATCAACAACCACCTGGTTAACCAAAATCAGTCGATTGCTGATATCTAACAGGAACTGAAGAACACGCAGGAGACAAAGACTGGGGAGTTGGCCGCACTTCGCATAGAACTGGAGTATATCCAGGCGGAACTAGATGTTAAGAAGTCCGCGCTCATGACAGAATTGAAACAGAAAAAGTGTGATATGGAAGGAATGAAGAAAAATCGCGAAAAGAAAAAGGGCATACCAGAAGCATCCAGCACATAAAGGAACCCGGCTGGACAAGGAGTATTCTGCCCCTGCCCCAAATTCTGACCCAGATTGCTAAAAATCGCCGTGGAGCGGAGAGTACCTAACCTTCGGCTTTTACCGGTTTTCAGTCTAAAAATGCCAGAAAAGCGTTGAAGCGCAGCGAACGGCCAAACTAACAGCGGCTCATAATCCGGAGGTTGCAGGTTCAAGTCCTCCTCCCACAACCAGAAGGCCCTTGAAGCTCAAAGGCTTCAAGGGTCTTATTTTTTCTTGACCGGTCTGAAATGAGGTCCCTAGCATTTTTCTAACACATGTTCAATTTTTCAGTCAACTTAGGCCTCTCAGGGCTCTATGGCAGAAGGCTTTTCAATTTCTCCGAAAGGCGCTCTGTCAAGTGCTCAGGACACCAGTTCCAGAAGGAACGCAAGTATTAACAGTAAAGAGGCTGCCGTTTCCGCCGGGAACAGCAGCCTGTGCTGTTATTTCAATTGACTGCCGTCTGAAAAGGCCTTGCCCATCTTTTCACCCAAACTCCAGTATGTCCCATTGGCCGGGTCAAAGGTGAGCGGCTTCAGCTTGGCCGGGTCGATCATTCCAGAGTCGTCCAGGATAGCCTCGTCCGCCCCGGCGTTCACGATCTCACCCGCCATGAAGTGGGTGTTCGGGTCGTAGCTGAGCAGCCTGCACTCCAGCACCAGGGGCAGCTCGTCGATCACAGGTGCGTCCACAAATTCGCTCCTGGTCACATGGAAGCCGCTCCGCTCCAGCTTGTCGGGCACCTCGTTTCCTGAGACCAGCCCCACATAGTCGGCCTCCACCAGATGGGCCTCGTCCGCCACGCTGACGGTAAAGGCCTTCCGCTCCAAAATGTTCTCCACGGTCTTGTGGTTGGAACTGAGGCACAGGAAGATCTTGTCGCCCCCCGCGATGCCGCCCCAGGCGGCGTTCATGGCGTCCGGCGTTCCATCCTTGCCGTAGCTGGCGATGACCATCACCGGCTGCGGATATAAAAAGGGCTTGGCCCCAAAGTTTTTTCTCATCGCAATTTCTCTCCTGTATCAATCATGGATCTTATAGTTTCGAAGCAGCATCTCCGCCACACCGGGGGCCTCCGGATCGTGGCTGCCCCTGCCGGTGTCCAGGGAGCGCAGCTCCGCCATCTCAGCTTCGGCCAGTTCAAAGTCGAAGATGTCCAGGTTTCCGGCGATCCGCCCCGGGTTGGTGGACTTGGGCAGTACGATGAGCCCGTCCTGCACCTCAAAGCGGAGGATGATCTGGCCGGCGTTCTTGCCGTATTTCTCCGCCAGCTTGGCAATGACGGGGTGGGAGAGCAGGCTGCTGTCCCCGTGGCCCAGAGGCTGATAAGCCTCGATCTTCACATCATCCTTGGCCAGCAGTTCCCGCAGCTCCCGCTGCTGGGAGAAGGGGTTGCACTCCACCTGGTTCACCGCCGGGAGGGTCTTGAACTGGGGAACAAACTCCTTCCAGATCTTCGGCGTCATGTTGCTCACGCCGATGGACCGGACCTTGCCCGCGGCCTTGGCCTCCTCCAGCGTCTTCCACGCTCCGGCTACATCGCCGTAGGGCTGGTGGAGCAGGTAGAGGTCCACATAGTCCATCCCCAGCTTCTCCAGAGAGGTGTCCAGGCCCTTCTTTGCCGCCTCATAGCCGTAGTCCTGGAGCCACAGCTTGCTGGTGATGAAAATCTCCTCCCGGGGGATGCCGCTGTCCCGGACCGCCCGGCCCACATCCGCTTCGTTGAAGTAGGCGGCCGCCGTGTCGATGTGCCGGTACCCGGCGTCGAGGGCCGTCCGCACCGCGTCGTAGGTGGGGCCGTCGGCGGGGATTAAAAATACCCCAAAACCGACTGCGGGGATCTTGTTGCCGTCGTTCAGTGTGATGGTTGTCATGTGAAAACACTCCTTTTATGAATTTCTGTTTGCGTCGATGATCTCCTGCAGAGAGATATGGGGATTGCGGTAGCGCGCCTTGGGATTTTTATCTGCGATGCTCAGCCCGATGGCCTTCTGCGGACAGTTCTGGGCACAGGCCAGGATAAAGTAGAAATAATTCGTCTGAAAGCTGGACTCCCGCAGAAACTGCTTCACCATCTTAGGCGGTTCTCCGGCGTAGACCGGGCAGACAATGCCGATGGCGTGTCATCGGAGAATTGGCGCTGGGTCCCCCGCATCACCTGGGGGATGCTGACGGGGGCGTCCGAAAAATGCCTGGCCGCATACAGGCAGTTGCCTGTGGCGGTAAAATAGAATACCATGGATATCTTTCTCCTCTCTCACTGCATCTGCCGTTCCCAAAAGTCAATGGCACGGTCGATCCAGCCCTCGGCCACGGTCCCCGCCCCCAGGCCGAAGCCGTGGGGCAGGCCCTGAAACACCTCGATTTCGGCGTCCGTGCCGTTGGCCTGGATGCGCCGCACCCGCTCCTCCATGACCCGGTAGGAGGCGATGCCGTCGCGGGTCCCCACGCAGCAGTAGGTGGGCGGCTCATCCCCCATCACCTCGGAGAGGCCGGTGTACTGCATGACCACCGCCGCCGGGCGGGGATAAATCTCCTCCCCAAATTCCTCCGTGCCGTAGGTTCCCAGCCAGGCCGCCATCCGGCCGCCCGCCGAGCCGCCCCACAGGGAGTAGTCCGTCATGTCGATGCCCGACTCCTCCGCGTTCTCGTGGAGGAAGGCGATGGCCCGGGCCAGGTCCTCGCAGGCGGTCTGGGCTCCGGGGCGGTAGATGAGGGCGAAGGCATTATACCCCTGCTTGGACAGCTCCAGGGCGTGGGGGAAGCTGTCCTGCATGGCGCCCACGTACATGAAGCCGCCCCCGGCATTGCAGATGGCAACCTTGCCGCCGGGCTCCCCTCGGAAGAAGAACAGGCCAGTGTCCTCCTTCTCCGGGTCGGCCGCCTTCTCCTCCTCCGTGTAGATGTCGAAAAAGGCCGTGTCGCCGGAGGCGGCCCGCTCCCCCAGGGTGTTGACGATTTCCACCGTCTTGTCCGGGTTCACATGGTGGTACCAGACCAGAAGGTCGCCCACATCCTCCAGGGTCATATCCTGGGGGATCGTCAGGTCCACCGGGAACAGCAGGCGGCCGTAATCCTCAAAGACAGGATCGTCCATCACATCCCGCACCAACGTATCGCGGGTCACAGGTTCAAAGTTCAAATGCGCACCCTCTTGAGTTCCGAAGAAGTTTTGCAGGGCGTGGTACAGATACCGCTCGCAGGCGTCAATATCGTGCCGGCCGCCCTCGATGATGGCGTAGTGGAGATTTTCAGGGGTAAACAGATCCCGTGTCAGCATCTCCTGGATCTGGCTGTCCGTCTGGTCCCAGATGGGGTCGCTGGTGCCGATCCCCTGGTAGATGCAGAAGTCGTCTCCGTCCCAGCCGCCGTCGGACACCACCTGTTCCAGGTAGCCCACCGTCTCCACCGGCTGATACAGCCCGCCGTAGGTCCCCATGATCCAGCAGTCCCCGCTCATGGGCACGAAGTACTTGATGTAGTCCAGGTTATAGATAAACTGATACCAGGTGGTGACCGCCCCCAGGGAGAAACCGCCGAAGGCCCGGTGCTCCCGGGAGGCCCGAAGCCCCTCCTCCGTCACGTCCTGGGCATAGGTGTGGTACCGGCTCTCCACAAAGGGGATCAGGTTCTCCCTTAAATCCCGGTGGAACACGGACAGCTCCTCCACCGAGCGGGAAAAGCCCTGGGACTGGTTCTGGGCATCGAAGGTGGCACACACCACGATCACCGGCGGGATGTCCCCATTTTCGATCATGTGGTTCAGCATGGGAACGATATCGCTCTGGGCCGGGTCGAAGAAGTCCCCCGCCGTCATGGTCCAGCCGTGCATCAGATAGAGGACGTCATACCGGGTATCCTCATCGGCTTCGTCATAGTCGTAGGGCAGATAGACATAGGCGGTTTTCTGGATGGCAGGCCCGGCAGGGTCTGTATAGTCCCGGCTGTCGTAGGTGATCTCCACCACCTGCCCGGGGTGATCGGAGAGGGCAAAGTATTCCTCCTGCACCGCGCTGATGTACTCGGTCTGCGCCTGAGACACGGTTTCTTCCCGCTCCATATTCCCCGCTGCCTCTGCCGTCTGGGTGGTCTGCTCCGGCTGGGTCTGGTCCGTACCGGACCCGCTGCTGCAGGCCGTCAGGCCAAGCATCGCCAGAACAAGTAGTCCCGTAATCAGTAATGGTTTCATGTTCTTGTTACCTCTTGCGGAAACAAAATCACCGGCTGGCAGGGGCCGGCATGGTGTCGGACCCTGCCAGCCGTTTCAAAGGGCAACCTTATTCGTGAACCTTCACCTGGTGGAGCATCTGGACAAACTTGGGGTCGCTGTGGTCCACGATCTCGCTGCGGCCGATGTCCAGCTTGGCGATCTCCGCCATGTCCTCGCCGCTGAGGGTAAAGTCCCAGATGTTGATGTTCTGCTCCATGCGCTCCTTGTGGACGGACTTGGGGATGACGGTGACGCCCCGCTGGACGTTCCACCGCAGGGCCACCTGGGCAGCGCTCTTGCCGTACTTCTGGCCGATGGCGGTCAGGACGGGGTGGGTGAAGATGCCGTGGTTGCCCTCGGCGAAGGGACCCCAGGCCTCGGGATGGACGCCGTACTCACGCATCAGGGCCAGGGCGTTCTCCTGCTGGAAGAAGGGGTGGAGCTCCACCTGGTTGACGGCGGGCTTGACCGCCACGGTCTCGCAGATGTCCGCCAGAACGTGGGGATAGCAGTTGCACACGCCGATGGCCCGGAGCTTGCCGGCCTTGTATGCCTCCTCCATGGCCCGCCAGGCGCCGATGTAGTCCCCCATGGGCTTGGTGGATCAGGTACAGGTCAATGTAGCTGAGGCCCAGCTTCTGCATCGAGGTCTCAATGGCCTGCTTGGCCCCCTCATAGCTGGCGTCCTGGACCCACAGCTTGGTGGTAATAAATAACTCCTCCCGGGGCACGCCGCACTTGGCGATGGCACGGCCTACGGCCTCCTCGTTCATATAGGCGGCGGCGGTGTCGATGAGGCGGTAGCCGCTCTCGATGGCGTCCAGCACCGCCTGCTCGCACACGGCGGGGTCGGACACCTGGAACACCCCGAATCCCTCCAGAGGCATCTCAATTCCGTTGTTCAGCTTGACAGTCTCGATTTTGTTCATGATATGCTTCCTCCTTCATCATATAAACTGCAGTGGATGGTTGTCTTGTATGGATCGCGGCTCCGCCGCCTCCGCAGAGAGTTCTTTCTCCGTGGTGTTCCGTTCCCCCTAAGCATGAATTTTTACGCTGTTGAGCTGCCTTGCGGTGGAGAAGCAGTGGTGGTCGATGATCTCACTGTGGCCGATGTCCATGCCGGCGATGCTCTCCATCTCTTTTCCTGTCAGCTCAAAATCAAAGACATTCAGATTTTCTATCATCCGTTCTTGATGGACCGTCTTGGGAATGACGGGGATCTTCCGCTGGAGGTGCCAGCGGAGGATGACCTGGGCTGTGGTTTTTCCGTGCCTGCCGGCGATCTTGGCCAGCGTCTTGTGGTGGAAAATATCCTTCTGGGCCTCGGAGAAGGGGCCCCAGGCCTGGGGGACCACGCCGTAATCCTCCATGACCCTCAGGGCGGTGTTCTGCTGAAAGAACGGGTGGATTTCAATTTGATTGACCATGGGCTTGACCTCCTGGTTCATGCACAGGTCCACCAGCCGTTCCGGGGTGAAGTTGCTCACCCCGATGGCCCGGACCGCTCCCTCCCGGTACAGCCGCTCCATGGCCCGCCAGGCGCCGTAGTAGTCGCCGAAGGGCTGATGGATGAGATACAGGTCGATGTGACCCAGACCCAGCTTCTTGAGAGATCGGTCAAAGGCTTTGAGGGTGCCGTCATACCCCGCGTCCTGCACCCACAGCTTTGTGATGAGGAACAGCTCCTCCCGGGGCACCCCGGAACTGCGGAGCGCCGCGCCGACAGCGGCTTCATTTTCATAGGATGCGGCGGTGTCAAACAGGCGGTAACCGGTCTCCACCGCCTGTAAAACACATTGCTCGCACTGTACAGCGTCTCTGATTTGGAATGTGCCATAGCCGACCATTGGCAGCTCCACACCGTTGGAGAGGGTTCTGTACTGCATGGTGTCAAGCCCCCTTTTGTCTGATTTCTTCCCGATGAGCACATTGTAGGACCGTTTTCCTACAAAGTACAGTGCCGATTATGCAGAACGCTATAACTAAAACGCATACTATCTCTTGCAATCTGCCGGGCCGGCTGTTACAATAGCCCCAAGGTGGTGATGACCGTGTTTGAGATCTATCAGCTGGAGCAGCTTTTGGCCTTCGCCGAGTGCGGAACCCTGTCCGGCGCGGCGGAGCGCCTGCACCTGTCTCAGCCGGCCCTCAGCCGCTCCATGCAGCGGCTGGAGGCGGAGCTTCAGGTCCCGCTGTTCCACCGGCAGAAGAACAAAATCGAGTTCAATGAAAACGGCCGCATGGCGGCGGACTGCGCGCGGCAGGTCCTGGACAAGTGCCAGGACATGATCAGCCGTGTCCAGGCCTTCGACCGCAGCCAGCGCACAATTTTGGTCGGTTCCTGCGCGCCGATGCCTCTATGGGAGATCCCGCCGACCCTGTCCGATCTCTACCCCGACCGGACGATCTCCTGGGAGATGCGGGAGAACGACGTGCTCCTCCAGGGCCTGCGGGACGATGTCTACCAGCTGATCATCCTGCCCTATCCGGTGGAGGAGCCTGGGATCTCCTGTGTCAAATACGGGGAGGAGCACCTGTATTTTTCCCTGCCTCCAGCACATCCGCTCTCTGGCAGTAAGGGGCTCTATATGAGGGATCTCAACGGTGAGACCATGCTGCTGCGAAACCGTCTGGGCTTTTGGCGGGAGCTGACCCTCCGGAAGATGCCGGACACCCGGTTTCTGGAACAGGAGGACATGGCCTTTGATGAGCTTGTCAGATCCTCCGCTCTTCCGATTTTTACGACAGATGCGGCGCTGGAGCGGGAGGGGGCCCCCTTGAACCGGGTCAATGTCCCGATCCTGGACAGGGAGGCAAATGTGACTTATTATTGTCTATCTCAGCCACACGGACGGACGGATCTGCGCGCCTTTCTCAAAACACTTCCAAACCCCTAATTTTTATTGTCTGCTGCCCCTTAAATTTTGAGTTGGGCGCAAAGCCGAACCGGCTTTCCTTCCTCTCTTTATTCGCGTTCCATTCAAGGAGATGAGGCAGAAAATGCTTCCGCCCTTTGCCGATAAGCTGTAATCGGCAAAGGGCGGAAGCATTTTTGACTGCATTTTCAGCCACAGTGCGGCGTGGAATATGCGGAAACAGTGCATTCAGAAAGTGATAAAAATAAGTGGACCGGAGCGGAAAGTCCGTTCAACTTATAGATTTTGGCTCATATTTGGCGGTGTTGTACTTGGCATCCCCAAGGGCCAGCTCCGGCGTCTCCGGCTCGGGTTCCCGCTCCGGCGTCCCGCTCACATGGACCGGCGGCGGGAACTGCGTTCCGTAGGAGGAGAGGACACCGTGATGCAGGTCATCCGCCAGTTCCAGGATCACGGACTTCAGTTCCAGATTCTCCAGGTACTTTGCCGGGATGCCCGCAAGGCCCAGTCGGGCTCCCAGCAGATTTCCCGTTACTGCCCCTGCGGAGTCGCTGTCACCGCTATGGTTCACCGCGGCGATCAGAGCCCGGTCAAAGTCGTTTTCATATTTCAAGGCGCAGCAGACGGCGATGGCCAAGGTCTCCTCCGCAAACCAATCCGAGCAGAGGATGTGTACGGGGATGATCGTCTTGGGGTAAACGCGCTCCAGCAGCCGCTGGATCTCTTCCGGCGTGGCGTGCCCGCTGCTGTAAAGCGTCACTTCGTTTATCCTCAATTCCCGGCACCGAGACAAAAAGCCCGCCATCTCCGGCTTGTCCCGGTATCCGCTCCAGAGAGAATAAAGAAGCACGCTGTCTGTGAGGGGCAGTCGCTGTGCCAATCGTTTCACCCACCTCTGCATGGAGGGCCGGATACAGATCACGCTGTTGGCAGGGACCTGCTCGCGGCGGATTCGGGCGGTTCCGTAGGCGCAAAACCGCTGATAGCGGGGCCCTCCGCCGGCACACGGGCCGGCAGAAACACCCGCACGTTGGAAAATCGGCTTGGCTGAGGAATACGGGGACCGGCAGCGCTGGCTACTTCCGCCTGGTACAGATCCCCCAAAAAGATCCGGCCGCTCCGCACTGCCGCGCGATAAAAGGATACCAGCCGGTCCAGGTTTGTCGCAGTCTGCATCACGAAAACGGGCCCCCGGCATCGCTTCATCCAATCTGCAGCCCGGCTCTCCAGTGTCTTCTCATCCCAAATGTTCTGCACTGGCCGGGAAAGATTGGTCCCCTCGCATGCCAAAAAATCCACTTGTTCCGGCAGCTGCTGCAAAAGGGCGCCATAGGACTTTCGTCCGTGTCCCCGGAAATCGCCGGTGTAGAGCAGAGACTGCCCGCCCCCCTCCACCAACAGCATATAGCTGTCAAACGCGGAGTGGTCACAGAGATAGGGGGCTACCCGCAGTGCCAAGAGGCCCCCAGGGACGGCCTCAACTTATTTTTTGCTGATTCAGAACGTCTATCAAATTCTTTTCCAAGCTGTTCCAACTGAAGCTCTCATAATAAAAGTGCCTGTGGGGGTAGAAATATAAAGTTTCAAGAAAAGAGGCAGCGTGTGAGCAACACATCTTCATTCTTTAAGCTGCATACACCATCAGTTGTAAAAGTACCCATCTCTCCTTGCACTATTCCCATATCAAAAACTGCCCTCTGCCCAGCCGGCGGCTGGGCAGAGGGCAGTTACATATCAGGATCTATTTTCCCAGCAGGCGGTTATTCTCTCCCTTCCTGCAGGTCCACAACTCCCCCGGCCCGATCGCACTGCTGGTAAGCAGCCCACATGCCGGACAGCTGAGTAAATCGGCAGTTTAGTGTGCCTGAGCCGCTCCCGAATCTCCTGCTCGGCCAGCGGCGGCCGCATCCGTACACACTCGCTCCATGGACCCACTGCGGCATCACGTCAATTTCGGACCTTCCTATTGCAAGAATCACCCGATTATTCCGCGCTTCCATCCTACTCCTTCACCTTACTGCGGTTCAGTTTTTTCCATAGGGATGTGCGGCTGATCCCAAGCCTCTGCGCAGCCTTGGTCTGGTTCATATTTTCCTCCCGGAACACAATCTCGATGATCTCCTGTTCGATCTCATCCAGGGTGCGGGACAGATCCAGCGCGGGAGAATCCTGGGCACGGGCGGGCTTTTCGGGCTGGTTTCGGATGGTGGTCAGAAAGCGGGCCACCTGGCTGCCCCTGATAACCTGGGAGTCGGAGGCCAGAGCCAGCTCCTGAATGGTACTGTAGAGCTGGTCAATTCCGTTGGTCCAGGGGAAATCCCTCAGCAGCCCCATGGCCTCCTGGTCGATGCTGGCAATCTGAACCGGGAGCTTCTGGTTGATCTGGTTGAGAAAGATCCGAATGATATTGGGAATATCCAGGCTTCGCTCTGTAATGCTGGGAAACGGCAGGCTGATCCCCGCCAAACAGTGGTACAGGCCGGAGGAGAAGGTGTTGCGGGCCAGCGCAGTTTTCAGATCACCAGTAAAAGACGTCAGCAGCTTGTGGCGCGCAGCCAGGTTTGAAATCCCTAAATAGTATTCCAGCTTATTCTGTAATTCCATGCTGAGGGCGTGGATGTTCTTGAAATAGACCGCAAAGTCCTGCTCCAGGAGCACAGACCGCTCGTCTTCAAACAGCCTGGTAAGCAGCTCATCGTTGAGGCGCAGGCAGTCAATCACAACCAGCGGATTGCGGGAGTATTGGCTGGTGGCATACACCGCCTTGAGGAAAGTGCTCTTCCCGCTGCTGCGCTTGCCGTAGACAAAAACAGGCAGCTTGGACTGGGAGCTGGCAGTGACCTTCTCCAGCATCGAGGACAAAGTTGGGCTGTTTACCATATAGACCAGACAGTCCTGAACGTCCGCCCGGGAGACAGTGTCATAGAGCTGCCGGTTTTTTGCGTTGTTGGGAAAGGAGGGCGCCACATAGAACAGAACATACTCCTCCCCCTGATACTCCACCCAGTTGGCGCGGACGCGGAAGGACTGCCGTCCCGCGCTGACCATATACTTGGACTCCGGATGGCGCAGAGACCGCTCCACCAAATCCTTCAGATCCAGCTCGCTGTACTCCGGCCCCGCGGAGTGGAGGTTGGAGCAGAGGATATTCCCCTGTTTATTGTAGATCGCGATAGGGACGCTGGATTTGCGCAGAATATTTTCCAGGACATTCTGCCGGTTCTCCCCCCTCTCCTTCTCGCCGCAGAGGAGCAGAGCCCGCTGCAGGGCCTCTGCGATGCTCTCCGCGCCGGAGGTGACCAAAATGTTGTCAAATTCGTGGGCCCGGGCCAGACGGTTGCACACGCCGTCCCCCACAAACAGGGTGACGCCCTCCTGGTCGTGGAGGCGGACGATGCACTCCTCCATCTCCTCCTCGCTCTGAAAGGCCGTGTGCACGGAGAGCTCCACCGACTCGTTTCCGCCGATCAGTTCAAACAGTGTCATCACGCTGTTTCGAATATTGGCAAATACCAGAAAGGCAATCTTGCTCCCCGGCCCGTTCATGGCCAGCTTCAGGCTGCGGAGGATGTCATAGGGGGAAAATCCGATGTTGACTACCGGGATGCTCCCGGCCAGCACGGTCTCAGCCACCACGGCCGACTGCCCCCGGCTGATGACCACGTCGTAGCCGGACAGGTTGGTGCGGCGGAGAAAGTCTTCCACAAAGGGCAGCGTCAGCATTTCGATATCCAGATCAAACAGGTCAAATTCTTTATAGTCATCCATCACATTGCGGACAATCCCGGAAAATCCTTCATAGGGCGAGATGACGAGCGCCTTGTATTTTTTCATCAAACGTCCTCCAATCGCCTAGAAAAAGGCAGAGCTGTTTAATTTAAGAATAGCACTTTGGGATGGAGTTGTAAATATAAACAGAGCATTTTTATAAAAACGGCTCTTTTTTTATATTTCATTGTATTAAATGACAAATCTTATCAGTTTAAAACTGTCATAAGCGACAAAATGTTCGATCTGTTTATTTTTTAAACAAATCCCTTTGTCCGCACCATTGCGGAACACAGAAGCAGACCGCTATAATGTGTGTGCAAGAAGGCCAAAGGCATCCGTCATTTGGCTTCCAAAATCAATCGTTTTTGACAGGAGGAAGAAAGTCATGAGTGAAATCCGTTTTGAGAGCGCCCCCGGCAAGGTTGGTCAGTTTATTCCCGCCCGCATTCTGCCCGGCACCGACCTTCTGGAAGGAATCGAGGCCATCTGCGCCAAGTACAACATCAAGTACGCCTACGTGACCTGCTTCGGCAGCTTCTCCTCTTCCGGCTATATGTATCTGGTCCCCAAGGCGGACGCCAAGGTGAAGGCCGGCTACGGCGACGTGCTCCAGAAGGGCGGCCCCATTGAGTTCCTATCCGGCACCGGCGTGGTCTGCCAGAAGGACGGCAGCACCGACATCCACTTCCACGGCACTATGTGCGACGAGAACGGCAATGTGTTCGGCGGCCACATGGTGAAGGGCTACAATCCCGCTCTGACCACTATCGACGTGGTGATCATCGAGTGCACCGACGCCCAGATGCTCCGCGGCTACGACGAGGAGACCGACCTGACCCAGTTCCAGCCCAGAGGCTGAGAAGCTCCGTTTCATGGGAACAACACATAAGAGGAGTGAATAAAGAGTATGCGCGATATTTCTTCCATCGGCTTTATCGGTCTGGGACACATGGGCTATCACATGGTGAACAACCTGGCCAAGGCCGGCAAGCAGGTCTACGTCTATGACGTGATGCCCGAGGCCATGGCCCGGTTCCAGGGCGTCGCCAATGTGGAGGCGGTCTCCGCCGCCTCCGAGCTGGCTGACAAAGTCAAGACCGTGGTTCTGATGCTGCCCAACTCCCCCCACGTGGAGACGGCCCTGTTCGGCGAGGGCGGCGTGCTCTCCGAGAAAGTCCCTGAGGATTACTTCGTCATCGACATGAGTTCCATCTCCCCCGACGTCACCCGGGACATCGCCAAGAAGCTGGCGGAGAAAAACGTCAAGTTTGTGGAGGGGCCCGTCAGCGGCGGCGTCAGCGGCGCGGAGAACGGCGCGCTGACCATTATGTGCGGCGGCAAGAAGGAATACGTGGACGAGATCATGGAGGTCTTTGAGATCCTGGGCAAGAAAATCGTCTACTGCGGCGAGAGCGGCTCCGGCCAGGCGGTAAAGGTGGTCAATCAGCTCATGTCCGCCATCAACCTGATCAGCATGTCCGAGGCCTTTGTTCTGGGTACCAAGTTCGGCGTAGACCCCAATATCATGCGGGACGTGATCGTGGCGGGCTCCGGCCGCTGCTGGGCCCTGGAGGACCGGATGCCCGAGATCCTCAAGGGCAACTTCCAGCCCGGTTTCGCCATCGACCTGCACACCAAGGACGTCAAGCTGGCGGTGGATATGGCCAAGAACATGAATCTGCCTCTATACGCCACCAACTTGGTATGTGAGCTGTTCAAGACCGCTCAGGTGAAGGGATATGGAAAGCTGGACAACTGCGCCATCATCAAGCTCTATGAGGAGCTGGGCGGCGTGGAAGTCCGGGGCTGAGTTCCACGCCCAAAACGGATCAGACCCGAGGCAAAATGCTTCGTGGAAGATTGGAGGGAAACTAGAGACGTGAGAAAACTGATTGCGGTACTTGCTGGCGCGGCGATTGTGGCCTCCATGGCCGGCTGTTCTTCTCAGGTCGGCGGTGAAAACGAGAGCGGGTATACCCAGGCGCACCTGCTCATGTCCACCACGGTAGGGGACAACTCCAACTCGGCCAGGATGTGTGTTCTGTTCGCGGAAATGGTCAGTGAGGCCACCGACGGCGCGGTGACCGTGGACGTCTTCACCTCGGACCAGCTCTCCGGCGGCGACATGGCAAAGGGGATCGATATGCTCTCCTCCGGCGGCACATCCTGCGCCTTTGAACCGGTGGACTCCCTGGCGGCTCTGGACGAGCGGCTGATGACCCTGAATATCGCCTGGACCTTCGACTCATATGAGCAGGCCGAGGAGATGCTCAACGGCAGTGCGGGCGAGTACATCGCCGACCTGCTGGAACCCAAGGGGCTGACCACCCTGGGCTTTATCCACAACGGCATGCGTCAGTTGACCAACGCAACCCGCACCGTGACCACCCCTGAGGATCTGGAGGGAATCAAGATCCGCGTCCCCGGCGGCGAGCCGTTCATGCAGGCCTTCACCCTCATGGGGGCCGACCCTCTGACCATGAGCTTCAGCGAGCTGTATACCGGCATGTCCCAGGGCACGGTGGACGGTCAGGAGAACGGCTACGACCTGATCTACAACAATTCCTTCTATGAGGTGCAGCCCTATATCACCGAGTGGAACTACAGCTACGGCGCATTCGCCCTGGTCTTCAACTCGGAGATCTGGAATTCCTTGAATGAGCAGACTCAGCAGGCCATCCAGGAGGTGGCCGACGAGGTGTGCGCCACCGGCAACGCCAACGTGGTCAACAGCGAGGCGGAGCAGCGCCAGGCCATCCTTGACTACGGCTGTGAGATTACCGTGCTGACAGAGGAACAGATCAAGGCATTCCAGGATGTTCTGGTGGAGCAGGGCTACTACGAATATTTTTATAACAAGTACGGCGCGGACGCCTTTGAGGCGTTTGGCATCGACATTGAATCCCTGCGAGCGTAAGACTAGTTCCGGCGAATGGTCCGGAACCAACCAGAGAAGCGGGGCCCGGACGCTGCGTCGCGCTTCCGGGCCCTTTTTGTAAAGCAAAGAGAGGTGACTTTTGTGAAGACCCTTGACCGCGGACTCGCAAAGGTGGAAAAGGTCGTCTGTATCATCAGTTTGATTTTAATGATCGCCATTACATTTGTCAACGTGGCGTCCCGCTTTATCTTCCACTTCTCCTTCTCATTTGCGGAGGAGATCACCACCGGTCTGTTCGTGCTGACCTCCCTGATGGGCAGCGCCATCGGCGTGCGGAAGCACGTGCATCTGGGCCTGAACGTGATCACTGACTCCCTCCCCGCGGGAACGCAGCGTGTGCTTTTGCTGGTTTCCAACCTCATCGGCGCCGTATTCTGCGCCTATATGACCTATCTGGGCATCGAAATGACCCTGCTGGAGTATCGAAACGGCCAGATCACCGCCTCTCTCCAGTGGCCGGAGTGGGTGTTTGGCATTGTGCTGCCCATCGGGTTCGCTTTTATTGCCATCCGCTTCTTGATGGAAGCGGTCTGGACGCTCAAGCATGAGGAGGGCGGCGAATATGAGTGAGTCGGTCATCCTGTTCGGTGTATTTGTTGTTTTACTGTTATGCAATGTCCCCATCGCGGTGTCCCTGGGCGTCCCGGCGGTACTGTCCTGCCTGGTGGCGGGCTATTCCCCCAGCATGCTGCCCATCAACGCCTATGCGGCCACCCATAAGTTCTCCCTGCTGGCCATTCCCTTCTTCATTGTCTCCGGCAATATCATGGAAAAGGCGGGCATCTCAGAGAAACTCATCAATCTGGCCTCCGCATGTGTGGGGCATTTCCGAAGCGGTCTGGCCCTGGTGACGGTTATCTGCTCCTGCTTCTTTGCCGCCATCTCCGGCTCCGGCCCGGCCACTGTGGCCGCTCTGGGCACGATCCTGATCCCGGCCATGGCGGCGGCGGGGTATCCCATCTCTTTCGGCGCCGCTCTGATGGCCGCCGCCGGCGCCATCGGGGTCATCATCCCCCCGTCGGTAACCTTTATCGTCTACGGCAGCATCTCCGGCGCCTCGGTGGGGCGCATGTTTATGGCCGGCGTTATCCCCGGCATCATGATGGGCATTGCGCTGGCCATCTGCTCCATGATCCTCACCAAGAAAATGGATATCAAGCTCCGCCCCCGGGCCTCCAGCCATGAGCGCTGGGTCGCATTCAAGGACGCCATCTGGGCCCTGCTGATGCCCGTTATCATTCTGGGCGGCATCTACGGCGGCATCTTCACCCCCACCGAGGCGGCGGCCGTCTCCGCCGTATACGGTCTGATCGTGGGCGTGTTCATCTATCGGAAAATGCGCTTCGGCGAGTTCATCCGCTGCATCGTGGACTCCATGGCCCAGAATGGCCAGGTCCTGTTTGTGATGATCTGCGCGGCGCTGTTCGCCTGGATGGTGGCCGCCACCGGTATGACCACCACCATCGGCAACGCCCTGATCTCCCTGTCCAGCGGCAACCTGATTATCTTCCTGCTCATCACCAACCTGATCCTGCTGTTTGCCGGCTGCATCATGGACGCCAACTCCGCGCTGTACATTCTGGTGCCCATCCTGCTGCCTGTGGCGCAGGAGCTGGGATATGACTCCGTGGCCTTTGGCATCCTCATGTGCGTGAACCTGGCCATCGGCCTGATCACTCCCCCGGTGGGCGTCAACCTGTACACCGCCTGCAGCATCGCCAAGATCTCTTTGCGGGACATCATCAAGTGGGTGCTGCCTCTCATCGGCTTCCTGCTGATCGTCCTGCTGCTGGTCACCTATATCCCGCAGATCTCCCTGTTCCTTCCCAGCCTGATGTCTTAACCGTACCATGCGGCCGGCGCCTGCGGTCTGAAGGGCCCCCATTCCCCAGACCGCGGCGCGGACCAACCCTTCAGCAATCCCACACAGGAGGTGCGCCATGCGCGGAACCGATTACCTTGGCGCCCCCAGGAGGCTGCCCGCCGGCCCGGCGGTGCTGCTCCGTCTGGCGGGCATCGGATTTATGATCTGGCTCAATGTCTATATGTGGCAGTGCTGCCAGCGGGGAGAATATTTTCGGGACGACCCGGTCCTGACCGTATTCATCCTGATGTTTTTTGCCGCCGGAACAGTCTTCGGCACATTCTGCACCTGGCAGCGGTGGAGAGGACGGAACATTCGGCCCTCCGCCGCTGAACAGGGCCGGCCGGACCCGGGCATGGACGCCTGATCTCCCAATTTTTAACTGACACAACGCGATCTTTGAAATGCAGAAAGGCAGGAATTTTCCTATGACTGGAACTATGAGAGCAATCGTAAAAGAGAAGCCCGAAGTGGGCGCGGTTTACCGCACCGATGTGCCCATTCCCCAGATCTCCGACGAGGAGGTCCTGGTAAAAGTGAAGGCCACCGCCATCTGCGGCACCGACCAGCACATTTACAAGTGGGCCTCCTACGCCCAGGAGCGGCTGAAGCTGCCCATGGTGTTCGGCCATGAGTTCGCCGGCGACATCGTGGAAGTGGGCAAGAACGTGCTGGGCTATCAGGTGGGCGACCGGGTGGCCGGCGAGACCCACATCCCCTGCAACCAGTGCTACCAGTGCCGCACCGGCAATCAGCATGTGTGTGAGCACATGAAGATCATCGGCGTGCATGTGCCCGGCTCCTTCGGGGAGTACATCAACGTTCACAAGGACTGCCTGTGGAAGCTGGACGCCAGCATCAGCTATGTGAAGGGGTCCCTGCTGGAGCCCTTCGGCGTGGGCGTCCACGGCGTCTCCGCCACCCCCATGGGCGGCAAGGACGTGCTGATCACCGGCTGCGGCCCCATCGGCCTGATGGCCATTGCCGCCGCCAAGTACAGCGGCGCCGGCCGGATCTTCGCCACCGACATCGACGAGCCCAAGCTGGAAGTGGCCAAGCAGATGGGCGCGGATGTGACCATCAACACCCGCAGCCAGGCCGCCTCCGAGGTGGTTCTCAACGCCACCGGAGGCCGGGGTGTGGACGCGGTCATCGACTACACCGGCAACAACGGCGCCATCTCCGACGCCTTCAAGGCCCTGAAGCTCCACGGACAGTTCACCATGGTGGGCCTCCCTGGAGGGAGTCTGACTCTGGACGCCACCAACGGCATTATCTATAAGGAGGCCACCGTGGTGGGCGTCACCGGCCGGCTCATGTATCAGACCTGGTTTGAGTGCGAGAAGCTGCTCAAGACCCCCGGCTTCGACCTGAAGCCCGCTCTGGGCGGCATCTACCCCCTGGAAAAATATGAGGACGCCTTCCAGGCGCTGTTCTCCGGCGCGCCCGGCAAGATGGTGCTGACCCTGGAGGACGGACTGGAGTTCTGAGATTCAGGAGAGAACCATGACGACATTGCTGATCCTGGCGGATGATCTGACCGGCGCGCTGGACACCGGCGTACAGATCGCTCAGCTGCAGGTAAACACACAGGTGCGCCTGTATGCGGGCCCGGACACGCTGCGGTCGGCGGAAGAGGCGGAGGTGCTGGTGATCGATACCGAGAGCCGGCACCTCCCTCCGGAACGGGCGGCCGAGCTGGTCTCCGGCCTGGTGCGAGAGGCCGCGGCGCAGGGCGTGCCCTATCTCTATAAAAAGACGGACTCCGTCCTGCGCGGCAATGTGGGCGCGGAGCTGATGGCTGCGGCCCAGGCCGCCGGAGTCCGCCCGCTGCCCTTCGTCCCGGCCTGGCCGGAAAACGGCCGGACCACCAGGGGGGGCATCCACTATGTGGACGGCGTACCGGTGGCCCAGAGCAGCTTTGCCGCCGATGTGCTCGACCCCATCCGCAGCAGCCGGATCGACGAAATCCTGACCTCCACCGCACCCTGCCGCTCTCGGGTGGTGGAGGCGGATAGTTCTGTCTGGCCGGACGATGGGGACGTGCTCATTTTCGACGCGCAGACGGGCGAACAGGTGGACCGGATTGCCGAAGCGCTCTGCCGCCGCGGCATGGCCCGCCTGACGGCGGGCTGTGCCCGGCTCCTCCAGAGCCTGGCGCCCCACATCGCCCAGGAGCTGCCCGTCCGGGCGGCGGCCCCTGTCTGTGCAGACGGCCCAGGCCGCATTCTGCTGGCCTGCGGAAGCCTGAGCCCCGTTTCGCTGTCCCAGACCGCCTACGCCCGCAGGCAGTTGGGATATGTGCCGGTGGCGCCCGACGGTGACCCAAGCAGCGGGGAGGCCTCCCAGATCCCATCCAGCGCACACATCCTGCTGCGGTCCACCCAGGCCGAGACAGGCGAGGAGGTCCAGCGCTATCTGGAGACCATCCCTCCCAGCCGCCGGGTCCAGCAGGCCCAGTATACCGCGGAGTGCATGGCCCGCCGGGTCCAGGAGATTGCGGACCGGGCCGCGGTGGACACCTTAATTATTTTCGGTGGCGACACCTTGGCTGCCGTCATTCGCCGCATGGGCATCCAGAGTCTCCAGCCGGTGGCCCAGCCGGCCAAAGGGGTCGTGCTCTGCCAGGTGGAGTATCGGGGCCGCAGCCTGCGTTTGATTACCAAATCTGGGGGCTTCGGCGGGGAAAATTTGGTCGAGATAATCCAGACCGCCCTGACGCCCGCCCCAGACCTATCAAAATCCTCAACCTGCAAAAAGGAATGATGAACATGAACAGACCTATTCTGGGAATCACCATGGGCGATCCCTTTGGCAACGGTCCGGAGATCACTGTCCGGGCGCTCCACGACAAAACCGTCTACGACCGCTGCCGCCCCCTGGTGGTGGGCGACGTGAGCAGCATGGAGTACGCCCTCCGGGTGGCCAAGAAGGTATCCGGCATCGATCTGGCCCTCAACCCGGTCCGGAGCGTCCAGGACGCCAAGTTTGCCTACGGCACCATCGACGTGCTGGACATGGGCCTGGTCCCCAAGGAGCAGATCCCGGACACGGCGGACCAGGAAGAGCCCAAGCCCTTTGGAATCGGCGCCTGCGCCCTGGGCGGCGAGGCCTCCTTCCAGTATGTGAAGAAAGTGATCGAGCTGGCCATGGCTGGCGAGATCGATGCCACCGTCACCAATGCCCTGAGCAAAGAGGCCATTAACATGGCCGGGCACCACTACTCCGGCCACACGGAGATCTACGCCGACTACACCCACACGGACAAGTACACCATGATGCTGGCCCATGAGGAGCTGCGGGTGGTCCACGTCTCCACCCACGTCTCCCTGCGCGAGGCCTGCGACCGGGTCAAGAAGGCCCGGGTGCTGGAGTGCATTCATATCGCCAACGAGGGCTGCAAAGCCCTGGGCATTGAGAATCCCAAAATCGGGGTTGCCGGCCTGAACCCCCACTGCGGGGAGAACGGCATGTTCGGCACCGAGGAGATTCAGGAGATCCAGCCCGCCATCGACGAGGCCCTGGCCGAGGGCATCAACATCCCCGAAAAGAAGCCCACTCCCCCGGATACGGTGTTCTCCAAGGCGCTGGGCGGCTGGTATGATATTGTGGTAGTCATGTACCACGACCAGGGGCATATTCCTCTGAAGGTGAAGGGCTTTGTCTACAACAAGCAGGAGAAGCACTGGGAAGCGGTAGCCGGCGTCAATGTGACATTGGGACTGCCGATCATCCGCGCATCCGTGGATCATGGAACTGGTTTCGGACATGCGGGCAGCGGACACGCAAATGAGTTGAGTCTAATCAACGCGATGGATTATGCCATTCAATTTGCAAATACAAAATTAAAAAACGGGCAGTAGTCTGCCGCGGATCTTAGACAGGCTTCAATTTCCCCTCCTACAGGCAGAAATCCGCTGGAATCAAATGATTCCAGCGGATTATTTTTGTTTTCCGCAGTCTTTTCCTGTTTGTTGTCCCATTGACCCGGATTGTAACCGGACGGAAACTTGGAGGGCCGGATGGGCTGGGTTCCAGTCCCTCCGCCGTCCCCGGATGCTTTAAATTCCGTTCTCTTACAAACGGCAGAGCTTCAGGCGCGCCAAGAATGAGCGACGCGGGAACCGAAAATAGCGCTTGCGCTGAGTCCGGGACCATCCTTCCGCTCCATCAATTTCTCATAAAATAAACAGGGGGGCGCGCATCGCTGCACCCCTCCCCTCAGGCTGCCCTGCAAGTTCCTCAGTTTTTCTCCGGGCTCTTCTGGATTTTCCAGTCCGGTCCCGCTGATTCGACTGGCCGTCCGCACTTTTCACTCAGCCAGGCCCGCAGCTCCTCTATTCCACCGCCCTGGAGCGTACTTTTATCCAGCATCACTACCTCACCCTTCTGGGTGACATAGTAGAGATTTTCCTCTGTCTCCACCAAACGGCCGCAATCGTGATACGGGTAAACCTTCTCCTCACGGCGATTGACGCTTCGTATGCCTTCAGCCTCCAAAGTGTAATTTGTGGAAAAGACCCGCTTGTCCATCTGCCTTTGTGCAGTCCGGGCCGCAATCTGGAAATAGAAAATCCCGGCGGCCAAGAAGGCCAGCGCCAACAACCCGAACATCACCGCCACCCACAGCTTCCCGGTCATCTGGACACAGAAGATCCCCACTGCAATATCGATCACGCTGATGGCCACATTGAACCGCTGCTTTTTCCGCAGGCACTTGGGGGCCAAGATTCCATCCACCACTCGATGCATCTCCAGCAGGTGAGGATAGTCCAGGTCCGTATGAATCTGAAAAGGAGCTGTTTTCATTCTTTGTATCCCTCCAGTCTCAATCAATCGCTCCAGACGGAGCGATCAGCCCGCCGTCTGGCACAGGCTATATGATAGGGGCTCCCGCCGGTTCTGTCAAGGCGCTCCCCCTCCGCGGCGGGCGGCTCCCTATTCTTTCCAGGCTTTCTCCAGAAAATATCTTTACAAATAGCCGCAAATACCATACAATAAAAGTGTGAGAGGAGGGCAGACCTCATGTCTGAAAAGCCAAACAATCAGGTGCCCAATTATGTCAAAGTTCAAAATTATATCTTGGAAAAATGCCGCAGCGGAGAATATGCCGTGGGGAGCCGCATCCCCTCTGAGACCGAACTGGCCCGGATGTTCTCTGTCTCCCGGATCACTGCCAACAAGGCGGTCTCAGAGCTGGCTCTGATGGGCGTCCTCAAGCGTATCCGGGGCAAGGGCAGCTTTGTAATTTCTACCGAGCCAGTCCGTACTTCTCAGGCATTCTCCGCCGCAGTGATTACTAAGGTTTCCGAGGGGAAGAAACACGAACTATCCCAATTCCGTGTGCTCACGTCCTGTCCGGAACTGGCCCAGAAGCTGGGGCTTCCCGCCGGGGAGAGTTTTTATGAGGTGGTGCGAAAAAACATCAACGCCCGGCGTTCTATCTCTTGGGACTATACCTACATTCCCTGCTCCGTGGCCCCCGATTTGTCCCTCTCCTTTGAACAGATTCGAGACTGTTATATCCATGACTACCTGCGGCTTCTTCCCAATGTCCACCCCAAGTTTATGAAGGTATTCATCAATACACGTCCGCTTCCTATTTTGGAGCCGGCTTTGGAGCACTTCGAGGACCCGGATAACGTGTCCATCTGGTCCTCTTTTGTGTATGATGCCAACATGAAAATCCTGGCCGCTACCTTCACGCTATACTCCCTCTCCGACGAAGAAGTTCCTCTCTTTCTCTTCTCCGTATAGTCCTGGTATAAGTAAAAAACGGCTGCCGTATCCAATACGGCAGCCATTTTTATGCCCAGGTCTGCCGTCAGGGGTTCGTCCAGTCCTCAATCATAATCTTCAGGATTTCCTGGTCGGTCTCCCGCATTCCCTCACGGCCCAGACGGCCCACATTGGCGATGGTGTTTTCTACTCCCTTCTTCACGATGCCGTCGCCGCTGCGGAACTGCTGGTTATAGCAATACATCTCATAGCCCATGATGCCTGCGTCCACGCCGACGGCAATCTTCCCGGCGCAGGAGGCCTTGGCTCCGTCACAGATGACCCCGGACACCACCGCCAAGGCGTTTACCAGGGTGTGGGAGATAGCCTTCAGATCTCCGCCTTTCAGATAGGCCACGCCACAGCCGGCGGCGGCTCCGGCGCTGATGGCGCCGCAGAAGGCGGAGAGACGGCCTATTCCGGTTTTCTGGTGGATTCCGATTAGGTTGGCCAGTGTCAGGGCCCGGTAGAGCTGCTCCTGACTGGCACCCAGTTCCTTGGCGTATACCACCAAAGGCATGGTAACCGTAATTCCCTGATTGCCGCTTCCGGCGTTGATGACCACCGGAAGCTCACAGCCGTTCATTCGGGCGTCGGAACCGGCGGCCGCGTAGGCCTTGGCCCGGTTTTTCACCGTATCCGGCCCGCTGTGCAGCAGGATGGAACCCACATTGGCCCCATAGTCTCCGCGCAGCCCCTCCTCCGCGATAGCGGTATTGTACTGGATCTGCCGGTCCAACACCTCCCGAACGTCATCAATCTCAACCGAATTGGCAAAGTCATAGATTGTCTTGACGCTCAGGAAGGAGCGGTCAGTGAGGCCTTTCTCGCTCTCATCCTCCACGGGCTCGTCTTTCAGCTTCTCGCCATTCTTCTCAATGGTAACTACGTTGGTATGGTAGTTCGCGATGCGGGTCTTGGCATAGGAGTCCCCCTTCCGCAGGGTGACGATGATGTCGAAAACCAAATTGGTGTCCGCCAGACGAACTTCCGTTTTAACCTGCTCCAGCATCCGGCGGATCTCGTTCTTCTGCTCCTCCGTCACCTGGGAGATCACCTGGAGCTGCTTATCCGGGTCGCCGGCCACCACGCCGGCCATAGTAGCCGCCGGAATCCCCCGCAGGCCGCCGGTGTTGGGCACTACCACACTTTTGACATTTTTGATAATGTTGCCGCTGGCCTCCACCAGCACATGATCGGGGAGCTCCCCCAGATACCGGCGGGCGATGGCCGCGCAGTAGGCGATTGCAATGGGTTCTGTACATCCCATTGCGGGCAGCAGCTCCTCTTTGAGGATGGCGACGCAGTCCTGATATGCCTGATCGTTTCGATTCATAACGAAGTCCCCCTTGATATGTTTTATTAGTTCCTCCGCCTATAATTTGTCAATATCAATATATCAAATTCAGAGTGAATGTCAATACTTTTTAAAAAATTTATGAAAAACAGGCCGTCGCCCTTTGGTTTTCATAGTCAGAATGCTGCAAACGTCGGCAATCAGCTGGCAGGCTCTTGAATCGGATCGGAAGGTCGAGCCCTTGGCAGCGCCATCTGAACCATGCGTTGATTTCCAGAAGCCGGCTTCCGCAGGGTGGCATTCCCGCTCCGGCCATGGTACAATCAGTTTCATACAACCTCGGTTCCGGTCCGAAGACCGGAGTATCATAAAGCTGGGAGGAGAATGCGCAATGAAGGTAGCTGTTCTGGGCCTGGGCAAGGTAGGCCACAACATGGCCGCGCTGCTGGCGGCACGGGGATTTGAGGTGACCGGATTCACCCGAGATCCGGAGAAAGCGGAGGCGGTCAATCGCTTTGGAATCACCGTATCCGGCGCTCTGGAGGGCAACTTCAAGGTCCAAGCCACCACTGACCTGTCCCAGGCGGTGGACGGAGCCAGATTTCTCTTCGTAACCACCACCTCCAAAGGTCATCGCCCTATGGCAGAGCTGCTGCGGGGCAAGCTCCAGGAAGGACAGCTGGTGGTGATTTTCACCGGCAACTGGGGCGCCTATGAGTTCTACTGCGTCCTGGGGGACGAGGCCCGGACAAAAAGGGTGGTACTGGGGGAAACCAGCGGAAACCTGGCCGGCTCCCCGTCCCTCACATATCCGGCCACTACCTATATGAAGCCCATCAAAAAGCACATCAGCTTCGCCACTATACCAGGTTCCGCCGCCTGTCAGGCGGCGCGGGAGCTGCGAGACGCCTTTCCGGAGTTCTGCCCGGTGGACAGCATTGTGGATACCTCTCTAAACAACACCAATCCCCCAGTCCACGTGCCCATCAGCCTGTTCAATATCACCCGCATGGCCAACCGGGAGGAGGCCTCTTTCTACGGTGAGTGCCTGCCTCCCATGCTTCAGGACCTGGTGATGGCCGCAGATCAGGAGCGCTGCCAGGTCATCCGCGCCCTGGGGGGGACCCCGAAAAGTGTACTGGAGTTGATGAACAGCGCCTGGGATGCCCAGTGCGCCAGTCTTAAGGAACTGGGACAGAGCAACCCCAGCCTCCAGTCCGTCCAGCTGCCCAAGACCCCCTATCACCGTTTTTTGACAGAGGACGTCCCCTACGGCTATCTGGCTGTCAGCCGCCTGGGAAAGCGGTACGGAGTGGCCACCCCCCGCATTGATTTTATGGTGGCCGCATACCAATTCTTACTGGGAGAGCAGGCTGATATGACCGGGCCGGAGTTCCCGGTGGACCTGACGGAAATTCTGAGAGAAAAGGACTGAAATTCCGCCGTCCCCTAGGAATGTCCCGAAAAAATGAAGATTTTTCTGCTTCCCGCGGCCGGTGCTTGGCACAGCCTGCCAAGACATTTTCTGACAGCGCCTAATAAATGTATTGATATTCTTTACATTCTCCAAGAAAATATATTGACTTTTTTTGAAGTTAATAGTAGAATGTTGGCAGAATCGTTTTAATCGCAAAGACAAGCACCCACAATTTTGTGCAAAATATGCAGAGTCGTGCTGCCCGCCGGGAGAGCTTAGATTCTGAGGGTGTGTGGAAGAAAGGGGACGATCTGAATGACCAAAGCGGAGCGTATCCGCGCCGCACTGAAGGGAGAGCGCCCGGACCGGGTGCCCTACGCCCTTTGGTCCCACTTCCCGGGGATTGATATGGACCCTGAGAAGCTGGCTGAGGAGAGCTGGAAGTTCTATAAGAAGCTGGATATTGATCTGATCAAGACCATGAATAACGGGATGTACCCCATCGAGGATCTGGGCTGTGAGGTGGATTACTCCGAGATCGCGAAGGGGGGCGTGGCCAAGCTGGTGAGCACACCGGTTCACACCGTGGACGACTGGGACAAGATCCCCGTGTGCGACCCCGGCAAGGGAGCCCTGAGCCGGGAGCTGCACTCTCTGGAGCTGCTGCTGGAGATCCGCGACAAGGCCGGAGATGACGTGCCCGTCATCTTCACCTGCTTCAGTCCGCTGACCATTGCCGACAAGGTGTCGGGCAAGCACTGGCAGGAGCATTTGGATCAGGCCGGTGGCGAGGAGAAGATCAAATCTGCCCTGGAACGTATCACTGAAACCACCTGTGCTCTGGTGCGCCGGGCCACTCAGCTGGGGGCCGACGGCATTTTCTTTGCCTCTCAGATCAGCAACTACGATGTGACCACCGCCCAGAGGTATCAGGCCCTGGGCGTCCCCTACGACAGACGGGTGATCGAAGCGTCTTCCGGCTGGTTCAACGTACTCCACGCCCACGGCAGCGATATCATGTTCGACTTGCTGAAGGATTATCCCGTCCAGGTATTCAACTGGCATGTGGGAGAGAGCCTGCCTGACATGGATGAGTGTGCTCTTCTCACCGGCAAGTGCCTGATGGGGGGATTGCAGCGCACCGATATCACCAACCGGAATCATAACGCAGTGCGCAACCAGATCTTCCGCGCCCTGAAGTCCACCGGAGGAAAGGGACTGATCCTGACCCCCGGATGCGTGATCCGCTATCCTCTGGATGAGGAGATGCTGGAGTCAGTTCGGAAGACAAAGGAAGAGGTGGAAGATCAAATGTTTTGTCGTTAGTCCCCAGTCGTTTCATTCCCGGTAAAGGAGGAGAGTTTTTTGGACAAGAAAAAAATCAGTATCATCAGCAGTGTCGTGGTGCTTGCCATCGCCGTTTTGTTCCTCGTGTACTCTCTGCAGTACCCCTTTGAGGGCATTATCGGCCCAGGCCCCGGTGTCATGCCGTTCTGCCTGTCGCTCATCCTGCTGATCCTCTCAGCAGCCCACCTGATCACCTCGATTCGGGGCAAGGACTCTGTCAGCAGCATGCCCGACAAGAAGGGCCTGCTGAATATCCTGCTGGTCCTTTTGTACATGGCGCTGTATGTGGTGCTGCTGAAGCCTCTGGGCTCCGTGCTGGCAGGCACTGTGTTCCTGTTCCTGCTGTACCGCAGCAGCTACCGCTGGTATACCGCTCTGGGGATTTCTGTTGTGGTTTCCGTTGTGATTTTTGTGATTTTCCGCGTGCTGCTGGAAGTCAACCTTCCTGTGAACGCGCTTGGGTTCTGAGTGGGAGGTGACGGAATATGTTGGAATCCTTAATGAGTCTTCTGGGCGGCTTTCAGACTGCTCTGACCCCCCTGAATCTGCTGTTCTGTCTGGGCGGCGTGTGCATGGGAATGTTCGTGGGCGTACTGCCCGGCCTGGGCCCTGTAGCCGGTACGGCACTGCTGATTCCCATGACCTATGACCTGGAACCAGTAACCGCCATTATCATGCTGGCCGGCATCTTCTACGGCGCTATGTACGGCGGCACCATTACATCGGTTCTGATCAACACCCCCGGAGAGGGCGCTTCCGTTATTACCTGTATCGACGGTTATCAGATGGCCCGGCAGGGCCGGGCCGGCCAGGCGCTGGGTGTGGCTGCCATAGGCTCCTTTGTGGGCGGCATCGTGGCCATCATCTGTCTGACCTTCCTTGGCCCAGCCATCGCTGATATTGCCCTTGGCTTTGGTCCTCCTGAGTTCTTCAGCCTGATGCTCTTCGGACTGCTGCTGGTGGTGGGCCTGATGGGCAAGTCGGTTGTCAAGGGACTCATCGCCGCTGTGCTGGGCGTGCTGCTCTCTGAGATCGGCATTGACAGCGGATCCGGCCTGGACCGGTTCCTGTTCGGCCAGATTGAGCTGCTGGACGGCATCGATTTCGTCGTTCTGGCTATGGGTCTGTTCGGCATTTCCGAGATTCTTCTGAACATGGAAGACGTCTCCGGTGTTCAGGTCCCCGCTAAGGTGGATAAGATGATCCCGCCCCGCGAGGAGTGGAAGCCCACGCTGGCCGCTATCGGCCGCGGCACCGGCATCGGCATGGTTCTGGGCCTGATTCCCGGCTCCAGCGCCTCCATCGCCTCTCTCATCTCCTATTCTGTAGAGAAAAAGGTGGCCAAGGATCCCAGCCGGTTCGGACACGGCGCCATCGAAGGAGTGGCCGGTCCCGAGACCGCCAACAACGCTTACTCCGGCGCGGCCCTGATCCCCCTGTTTACCCTGGGCATCCCCAGCTCCCCCACCGTGGCTATTCTGCTGGGCGCCTTTACTATGCACGGCTTGACCCCCGGCCCCCTGCTGTATCAGAACGATCCGGAGTTTATCTGGGGCGTCACCGCCAGTATGTTTATCGGCAACGTACTGCTGCTGATTATGAATCTGCCTCTGGCCAACCTGTGGGCCAAGGTAGCTCTGATCCCCTACAAACTGCTCTACCCCATGATCCTGATCATCTGCATGGTGGGCATCTACTCTGTGGGCCGCAGTCTGTTTGACGTGGGTCTATTGATCTTCTTCGGCATCGTAGGCTATCTGATGAAAAAGCTGGAGTTCCCCGCTGCTGCACTGATCCTGGCCTTTATCCTGGGTGAGAACCTGGAGTACACCATGATCCAGACGGTGGCCATGTCCGATTCCGGACTGCTGCTTCTGTTCCAGCGCCCTGTCTCCGGCGTCATTACCGTCCTGTGCATCATCGCCCTGGTCGTCAGCCTGTATACCGCAATCAAGCAGAAGCGGGATCAGCTGGGGGACGAGTAAACTGTCAAACAGCCTGGGCAGACCGAAAGGGGCCAGGCAAGAAATAACCGGCTTTAAGTTAAATGAAAATGGAGGGAAACACCTATGAACAAGAAAGTGATCTCCGCTCTGCTGGTCACCGCCATCTCCGCCTCCTTGCTGTCCGGCTGCGGCGGCGCCACCGGAGGCAGCGGAAGCGCCGCCAACGCCGATACCAGCTCCTATCCTGAGCGGGCCATCGAAGCGATCATCGCCTTTGATCCCGGCGGAGGCAGCGACATCGCCGCCCGCAGCATTCTGAGCTACACCGAGAAATATCTGGGCGGCACCTTTGCCATCGAGAACCGGCCTGGCGCAGGCGGCATCGTGGGCTGGACCGCGATTGCCACCGGCGAGCCTGACGGCTATACTCTGGGCATGATCAACCTGCCTTCCATCATTTTCAATCCCATCACGATGGGGGATCAGGTGAACTATTCCATGGACGATTTCGCCCCCATTGCTAACTTTGTCAGCGATCCGGGCACGATGGCCGTTGTGCCCGACAGCGACATCCAGAGCTTCCAAGACATGATCGACGCCGCCAAGGCCAATCCGAACGGCCTGCGGGTCGCCTACAGCGGCCCGGGCACCAGCGAAGCCTTGACCCTGCGCCGCATGGAGCAGACCTATGGTATCGAGCTCCGTGAGGTCCCCTTTGACGGCACCGGCCCCATGCTGACTGCGCTGCTGGGCGGTACGGTGGATGTGATGTGTGCCAACGTATCCGAAATTGTAGGTCAGTATAACGGCGGCGCTGTGAATCTGCTGGCCGTGGGCTCCGAGGAGCGCATTGACATGGTCCCCGATGTGCCGACTTACATTGAGTGCGGCTTTGAGCAGACCCAGGTCGCGATGCGCGGCATGGCGGCTCCCGCCGGCACCCCTGACGAGATCATTCAGATCCTGGCCGACGCCATGGAGCAGGCCGTGAATGACCCCGACTTCCAGGAGGATGCCGCCCGCCAGAATCTGCCTCTGGACTTTATGGGCCCCGAGGAGTATCAGGCTGAGATCGAGCGTCAGCAGCAGTTCTACCAGGAGCAGTATGAGATCAATCCCTGGTAATCCGATTCCATCTATTTTGAAATTGACGAATTTATCTGTTGCCTTCTGACCATCCAAATATCCCGAAAACCTCTCTGATGGGACCGCGCCGGGGCCGCTGTACAGCCCTAAGCGCGGTCCCATCAGAGCATTTTTACGGGCTGTACGCTGTTGAAATGGTCCTGGCCTGCGGTGTGGGCGGTCCTCCTTTCAGAATTATGCACCTGACCGCCTCTCTCCCAGGGCAGCCTGTGAAGCGGAACTTCTCCCACACTGTCCAATGTTTCATACGATCCTCTCCTTCTGTACCGGATGTGCCGGCCCTTATGCGGTCCGGCGCATCCGGCATATTTTGCGGCTGATCTCCCCGCCGCAAAATATGGTTACTCAAACTGGCTGTAATAAAGGGCGGCATAGGCCCCCCGCTTGGCCAGCAGGGTCTTGTGGTCCCCCTGCTCGATGATGTTGCCCTGTTCCATAAACAGAATGGTGTCCGCGTCCCGGATGGTGGACAGGCGGTGGGCGATGACGAAACTGGTGCGGCCCCGCATGAGCTGCTTCATGGCCTTGCCGATCTCCACCTCGGTGCGGGTGTCCACGCTGGAGGTGGCCTCGTCCAGGATGAGGATGGGCGGGTCGCACAGGAACACCCGGGCGATGGTGAGCAGCTGCCGCTGGCCCGCGGACAGATTGCCGGCCTCGTTGTCCAGCACCGTGTCATAGCCGTGGGGCATGGTGCGGATGAAGTAGTCCACCTTGGCGGCCTTGGCCGCGGCCACGATCTCCTCCCGGGTAGCGTCGGGGCGGCCGTAGGCGATGTTCTCCGCCACTGTCCCGCCGAACAGCCAGGTGTCCTGGAGGACCATGCCGAAGTTCTTCCGCAGGCCGGAGCGGGTCATGTCGGCGGTGGGAACTCCGTCCACGGTGATCCGGCCGCCGTTCACCTCATAGAACCGCATCAGCAGGTTGATGAGGGTGGTCTTGCCCGCGCCGGTGGAGCCCACCACGGCGATTTTCTGCCCCGGCTGGGCGGTGAAGCTGATGTCGCGCATCAGCAGGCGGTCCGGGGTATAGCCGAAGCTGACGTGCTCAAAGGCGATGGTGCCCCGGGCCCGCTCCACTGCGGCGGGATATTCCGGGTCGGTGCGCTCCTCCTCCTCGTCCAGCAGCTGGAAGGTGCGCTCGGCGGAGGCCAGGGCGGCCTGGAGGGAGTTGATCATGTAGGAGGCCTCGGTAAGGGGCTCCGCCGTCTGGTTCACATACTGGAAGAAGGCCTGGACCACGCCCACCGACATGGCGCCGTCCAGCATGGCCTTGCCGGCGACGACGGCGATGACCACCTGGGCCAGGCGGGTGAGCAGACGAATCAGGGGGTTGACGCAGTTGGTCAGAAAATCGGCCCTCTGGTTGGCGGCCCGGTTGGCCTCGGCGGCCTGGGACACCCGCTGGATGGACTCCGCCTCGTGGTTATAGGCCTTGATCACATCCCGGCCGTTGTAATACTCCTCCACCACGCCGGTGAGGACAGCGATGGTCTCCTGCCGGTCGGCGGCGCACTTCAGATTCTTTCGCGCCACCACGTTGGTGACCGCCATGCTGACGGCCATGAACACCAGGAACAGCAGGGTCAGGGGCACGCTGTAATAGAACATGACGATGAGGGAGCCGATGATGGTGCCGATGGCCACGATGAGCTTCAGAAGGCCGGTCTGGAGCACCTCCGCGATCTTGTCCAGGTCGTTGGTCACCCGGCTTAAAATCTCGCCGGCCTTGTTCTGGTCGAAGAACCGCAGGGGCAGCCGGTTGAGCTTTCGGGAGATCTGGCTGCGCAGCTCCAGCACCAGGCTCTCGGCCACGTTGGCCATCAGATAGGACTGGAGGTAGTAGAAGAGCCAGGTGAACAGGTACTGCACGGTGAGCTGGACAAGCTCCCGGCCCATGGTCCCGGTGACCGAGAAGGGGGTCCCGGCCTGCCAGGCGGCCTGGACGCTCTGCCACAGGTGGTCGATGACAATGGCGCTGTACATGGGGTTCCAGATGGACAGAGCCACATAGATGACGATGGACAGGGCCACCACAGTCAGCCGGACCCGCTGGCCGTGGAGATGGCCGCACAGCCGGACCACGGTGCTTTTGGTATTCTGGGGCACCTCGTGCTCGATGCCGGCAAATTTCTTTTTGGGGCTCATGCCTCCTGCACCTCCTTCGTCTGGGATTCATAGATCTCCTGGTAGACCTTACAGGTCTTCATCAGCTCCTCGTGGGTGCCGATACCCGCCATGCGCCCCTCGTGGAGGACGATGATCTGGTTTGCGTGGCGGATGGAGCTGACCCGCTGGGCGATGATGAGCACCGCCGCATCCTTTGTCTCGGCCGCCAGGGCGTGCCGCAGGGCGGCGTCCGTCTTGAAATCCAGGGCGGAGAAGCTGTCGTCAAAGATGTACAGCTCCGGCTTTTTCACCAGGGCCCGGGCGATGGACAGCCGCTGTTTCTGACCGCCGGAGAAGTTGGCGCCACCCTGGGCCACGAAGGCGTTGAGTCCGTCGGGCAGGGAGCGGATGAAGTCCCCCGCCTGGGCCACGTCGGCGGCGTGCATCAGCTCCTCCACTGTGGCGTCGGGGCGGCTGTACCGCAGGTTGCCGGCGATGGTGCCGGAGAACAGCCAGGCCTTCTGCTGGACATAGGCCAGGTGGTCCCGGAGGAATTTCTGGGGCATGTTCCGGATGTCCGTGCCATTGAGCTCCACCGCACCGCCGGTGACGTCGTGGAACCGGAGGATCAGGGAGGCCACGGTGGACTTGCCGCTGCCGGTGCCGCCGATGATGGCGGTGGTCTCGCCCCGGCGACAGACGAAGTTCAGGTGGCCCAGGGTGTCCTCCTCCGCGTCCTTGAAGCGGAAGGACACGTCCCGGAAGGCCAGCACCTCCGGATTAGAGGAGTCCTCCTCCGGGTCCCGGTCCACCAGGTCCACAATCTCCGGGGTGTGGTCCAGCACCAGGCGGACCCGCTCACAGCACTCCAGGGCCCGGGGCAGGGTGAGAATGACCATCTGGGCCATCATCAGGAAGAACAGCACCATCATGGCGTACTCGATGAGAGCGGTAATGTCGCCGATCTGAAGATTGCCGCTGCTGATGTGGGCGCCGCTGAGCCAGTAGACCACCACCACGAAGAGGTTGATGCAGAAGAAGGAGAGGCCGTCCAGGTTGGCAAACAGCCGGTTGGCCTTGATGGAGGTGGCCGCGTAGTTGGAAAAGGCGGTGATCATCCGGCCCTCCTCCCGGATCTCGTTGTTGAAGGCCCGGACCACCCGCACGCCGGTGATGTTCTCCAGCAGGACGGTGCTCATCCGGTCCAGCAGCTTCTGGAGCTTCCGGAACAGAGGGGATGCGCTGCCCATGATGCGCCAGGCCAGCAGCAGGACGGCGGCCACCACGATCAGCAGGATCACGCCCATCTGGGCGTCCAGGCCAAAGGTGAGGGCCAGGGCCAGCACGCAGATCACCGGTACGGGAATGACCATCTGAATGGTGCTGGTGAGGGCAAACCGGATGGTGGTGATGTCCGAGATGGTGCGGGTGGTGATGGAGGCGGTGCCGAACTGCCGGAAGTCGTAGACGGACAGCTTCAGGGACTTGGCGTAGATGGCCTCCCGCATGTCCTTGCCCACCTGGGCGGCCAGGGTGGCGCTGGCGTAGCCCCCCAGGATGGCGCACACGCCCGCCAGAACGGACACTGCCGCCATGTGTATGCCGGTGCGGACGATGGCGTCGAAGGAGGCCCCGGAGGTGCCGTCGTTGAGCATCTCCGCCACCAGGGTGGGGATAAACAGGGCCCCGGCCACGTCCACGATCAGCAGGACGACGGTGATCAAGCACAGCTTCCAGTGGGGCTTCAGGAAGCGCAGAATCAAGTTCATAGCTGTTCCACTCCTTTATGCTGGTACAAATGCAGTTTAGAATATAAAAAGATCGCGCCCGGTCTCCAGGGAAACCGAGCGCACTCGACATCTTCTCTGACCCGTGTGATTGCGATCACAGGCCCTCCGATGAGCAGAAAGTTAATTGTTTGGACGGTTCAGCGACTGGCGCAGGGCGGAGCTGAACTGGCGGGTCAGGCGGATCAGGTCGGCCTGTTCCTCCTTGGTCAGGGTCTGCCAGGCCTGCTCCTCCATGCGCCGGGTCCGGGCGATGGTGCTCTCCACAAAGCGCCGCCCCTCCTGGGTGAGAAGGGCCCGCTTGCTCCGCTGGTCGTGCTCCAAGGGGGAAAGTTGGATCAGCCCCTTGCGGATGAGCTGCTTGAAGGCGGAGTTCAGGGTCTGCCGGCTGAGGCTCAGCTGTTCGCTGATCTCCCGCTGGGTCTCCACCCCCTCATGGATCAGAATGAGGGCCCAATACTCGGTCCCGGACAGGCCGCAGGACTTGGCCAGCATCCCATAGACCGCGTCAAACTCCATGGACACGTCCCGGAAGGATTCCAGCCGGGTGTCCGGCTCCCCGCTTGTCTGCATGGCCACTCGCCCCTCTTTTGTCTGATTTCAGATTATACGATTCAGGAACGTCTGAAATCATACTATTCTTCGAGGGCCTTGTCAAGTCCTTTTTGAACTTTTTCATCCGGCCCCCACTCTGTACCGCCGCCCAGAGAGGGCGGAATGGTTCGATCGGTGTCATAGGAGGGCAGGCAGGGGAAGCGGAGGGCAATCCGGAACCGGTCTCCCTCCTGCTCCACGTCGCAGCGTCCGCCCATATTCTGCATCATGGCGGAGATGTTGTGCAGGCCGATTCTGGTGCTCTCCACCTGGTCCCCCGGGTCGCGGGTCCGGTTCTCCAGCACAAATCCCGCCCACGCGCGGCCGTACTGGGTGCGGGCGGAGATGGAGAAGGCCGGAACGGCATATTTCAGCAGGTTGGAGACCAGATTGTCGAAGATCCGGGCGATGTAGCCGTCGCTGACCTGGACCGTCCGGGTTTTCCAGTCCAGGTCCAGGGAGACGGAAAAGCCCTGCTGCTGGAGAAAGGCGGCAGTCTCGGAAAACACGTCGAAAAAGGCCGCCTGGAAGGAGGTGGGCGGGTCCAGCGGCGCCTGGGTCTCGCTGGTGACCAGGGCGTACTCAAACAGGTGGTCGCTGAGCTGTTTCATCCGCCGGGCCTTCTGGTCGATCTTGTCCACATACTCCTCCAGCTGGGGGGCGCAGTCCCGGCACTTATGTCGGAGAATCTCGGTAAAAATAAAGATGGAGGTCAGGGGGGTGCGCAAATCGTGGGACATCTCGGTGACCATCCGCTGGTTGGCCTGGGTGAGCCTCCGCTCGCTCTCCGCCTGCTCCCGGACGGACTGGCGCATGGCCTCCAGGCTCTCGGCCAGCTCGGCGAGCTCGTCCCGCCCCCGGACGGTGATGGGATACTCCAGATTGCCCCCCTCCAGAATCCGAATCTCTCCGCTGAGGGCGCGGATGTACCGGATGGTCCGCCGGATGCCCGCCATCACAACGGTCAAAAACAGCAGGAAGGCGGCCAGCAGGGCCCCCACGGTCAGATAGTTGTAAAACTGGTAGTAATAGTAGCCGTGGAGGACCACCTCCGCCTCCCCGTCCGCAAAGTCCACGTAGTAGATCTGCTCCCAGGCGTAATACAGCTCCTCGGTCTCCTGATCGGAGAAGTCCACGCTGGGGTAGTTGGAGTCATATACCAGGGCCCCATCCCGGTACACCTGGATGGCCACCAGCCCCTGCTTCCGCACCCAGGCGGTGAGGGAGTCGGCGCTCCGGACGGACAGGCCGTGCTCGGTCACATAGGTCTGCAAGCTCTGGATGCGGCGGCCGTCCTCCCGCTCCAGGTAATTGGACTGGGCCAAATATTCGTCGATCAGCTGGACGCCGCCCCAGCCCAGCAGGCAGAAGCACGCCAGCGCGGCGGCAAAGGCCGCCGCCATCAGCCGCCCCAGTTCCGCGTAGATCGACGTCCTCCCCAGTCTATTCCAAAACGGGCTCAAAGCGATACCCCTTTCCCCAGACCGTGACGATCCGCTGTGGCTTCTGCGGGTCCTCCTCCACCTTCAGGCGGAGCTTTCGGATGTGTACCATCACGGTACTGCTGCAGTTGTAGAAAAACGGCTCCTCCCAGACGCTCTCGTACAGGTTCTGAGCCGAGAAGATCTTCTTGGGATACTGCATCAGCAGCAGAAGGATCTGATATTCCAAATTGGACAGCTCCACCGGCTTTCCATTTACCGTGACCTCGTTGAAATCCCGGTTGATGCGGATGCCGGAGGACTCCAGCACCCGGTTTTTGATCTGCTTCCGGTCATCCGCCTTGCCCCGGTAGACCTGATACCGGCGCAGCAGGGCCTTGACCCGCCCCAGCAGCTCGGAGTAGGAGAAGGGCTTGGCCAGGTAGTCGTCCCCGCCGGCCATAAGGCCGATGAGCTTGTCGGATTCCTGGGTCTTGGCGGTGAGAAAGAGAACCGGCACATAGGAGAACTTGCGGATTTCCTCACAGGTTTTCAGGCCGGACATCCCCGGCATCATCACATCCAGGATGATCAGATCGGTGTCCTCGGACACCAGTTTCAGCCCGGAAACCCCGTCCGGCGCCTCGGCGACCGTGTAGTCCTCCCCCTCCAGCAAGATCCGGACCCCTTCCCGGATATCCGCATCGTCTTCAATGATCAAGATATTTGCCGCACTCATGCTTTGGATCGGCCTCCTGTAATGTCCCTCCTCCCGCACAGGCGGGGCGTATATTTCCTGTCGTTTGGGCTCCTGCCGGTCTTGCCCGCAGCTTTGGGGGTTGAGATACGCCGTGGGGCCGCAGGGACGGTCCTCCCGGCCCCGCGGCCCTGTATGGAAAACAGAACTGCCGTTCTCAGCAGTCTGTGAGCACCCACTGACCGTTCTGCCGGGTCAGGGTGAAGGCTTCGCCCTCCGTCTCCGCCAGAACCGCCGAGCCATCGCCGGAGAAGGAGGCGTTTCGTGCAGTCGTCCCGCTGCTGGGTGAGGCCGCGCTCTTGGAGGAGCCGGAACTCTTGCTGGAAGAACTGCCGCTGCCAGAATTAGAGCTGTTTCGGCTGGAGCTGCTGTTGGAACCAGAATTGTTCCGGTTAGCGCTGCTGCTGGAACTGGAATCATTCCGGTTGGAGTTGTTCTTGCTCTGGGACTGGGTGGTGTTGTTCTTGGAGGAGGAGTTCTTATTGCTGCTCCCCGTACAGGACGCCAGGGACAGAGCCATGACGCCGGCCAGACAGACAGCCAAACCTCGAGTGAGATATTCTTTCCGCAGTAACATAAAGAAACATTCCTTTCTGATCTAAGATTTTTCCAAAGGCCTTTCCGCCTTTGTTGAGGCCATTATCCCGCGGAAAGCTGAATGGTTCCTAAAGCCGTTTCTAAACAAATCTGAAATTTTCGGCCCGCTCCAGACAAAAAAACGCTCGGTTCTCAGGGAACCGAGCGCACTCGACATCTTTCTCCACCTCCGCGGCTGCGGCCGCGGGTCCTCCGATGACTGCTCTATGAAACTGTCGCTCCGGCCGCAAACAATACCACGGAACCGGCCAACACGCATTATAACGAATTCGCTCGGTTTGTCAATGGGAAAACTTTTCCTTTTTATTTGAAAAAATCAGTATTATAGCCCATGATATCCAAATAGGTCTGCGTGAATGCCGCAGGAAGACGCCGGCTATATATGGTTTCATAACCATGTGTACCGTCCTATGAACCGCAGCTGAACTGTACTTTCCTCTGCCTTTACCTGCGGCACACAGGGGGCTTGTACAGCAGAAAAGCGGAGCCCGCCTCCCACAGGGGAGGCGGGCTTCTTTGGGTTTGTTGTCTAACAGCAGACGGGTCTGCGCGCGTCAGCGCCAGTTCTCGGTTCCGTTGGACTTGGTGTAGTCGTGGGCGTTGGTGGCCTCCATGATCTGGAAGTAACCCCAGTATGTCCGGTTCAGGTCGGTGAACTGAACCAGGTCGGCCTGGTGATCGATCACGTAGTCACGGTCCGCCGCGCGGCCCAGCATGTTGTTGACAATGGTGGTCACCTGGGCGCGGGTGATCCGGTCGTTGGGACCGAAGTTCCCGTTGGTGTAGCCGCCGATCCAGCCGTAGCTGGCCGCCTGAGCCACATAGGTGTAGAACCAGTCGCTGCGGGATACGTCGCTGAAGTAGCACACGGCGTTGTCAGGCTCATAGGCGAAGGCCAGAGCGATGACGCAGAACTCCGCCCGGGTGATGGGATCGTTGGGACGGTAGTTGCCGTTGGCGTCGCCGGAGACCATGCCCAGAGAAGCCAGGGTGTTCACTGCGGTGGCGTACCAGGCGTTGGCCGGCACGTCGGGGAAGGTCTTGGTGATGGTCACGTTCTTGTTGTTCAGCAGAGCGTAGAACATCTGAGCCACTTCCGCCCGGGTCATGGAGTTGTCGGGGCCGAAGGCACCGCCGGGATAGCCGGTGAGGTAGGCGATGTGGTCCGTCACGTTCAGCCAGCGGGACACGCCGGTGACGCTGGGATCAGCCAGGGGCACGGTGCGGGTGGCGGTGAACTCCGCCTCATTGGTGCCGGTGCGGATGATGCCCTCCTCGCCGTCGATGACGTAAGTGTAGCCGTCGGCGGTCTCAATGATGACCTCGTACCGGGTGCCCTCGGGCAGGTTGCGGATGACGATCTTGTCGCCGCCTTCCAGGGTGATCTCATCGCCGCTGCCAATGGTGCCGGTGTAATCGCCGTTGTAGTAGAAGTTGTTTCTCAGGTCGTCCCCGTCCTCATCGGTGAAATAGACGGTGAAGGTGAACTCGTCGTCCCCGCCGTTCACGTCCAGTTCGATGGACAGGTTGCCGGTGGGATCGCTGTCGTTGTCATTGCCGCCGCCACCGGTGTAGTGGTCGTCGTCGTCCTTATTATCGTCGGGATCGGTATCCGGGCCGGTGCCGGAATCCTTCGTCTCATAGACCAGGGCGAAGGGGGAGAAGGAGTCGGTAGAGAATTTAATGTATTGCTGGCCTCCGGTAGTCACGACAGATACCTGCCTGTCGCCTTGTAGTACCTGAACACTATCCAGAGTAGGTAGATCACCTGTATCTACTGTGCTCTCACGGTCCATACCAACGTAATGGACCACCTTGAAGATTCCTTCTGCGTCGGCATTTTCAGGCATGGGCCAATAGATGTCCATGCTGCCCCGGCCCAGTGTCACCACGGTGTTGCCGTTCTCGGTATCCACCAGGTCCAGATAGGCTGTCTCACAGGCTCCATCGGACATTTCCGCGTGCGTCAGAGACGCATCCTCCATAGCCCCGTCGAACCCTTCGTTACCAGATACTTTGTCCACCAGCAGCTGGACGCGGTCCGCGTTATTCGTCACGTCAATGGATACTTCGGAGTCGTTGACTACGTAGGAGGCGTTGTTGCCCACTGCGGCGATCTCATTACCGGTAACACTGGACTCATTCGCCGCAATGACAGAGGTATTATCCTCCTTCTCCACCACGCTGCGGATAGTCAACTTGCCGGTGCCGATGAACACATTCAGAGTCTTGCTCTCATCGCCTTTGGTGAGCTTAGCCTGAATCTTATTCTGATCCAGCTCACCGGGATTGATTGTCATGGTATACTCTTCGTGAGCTGCAGTGGCACTCATTTCGATCTTGTCGTCGTCAACAATCGTATCCCCGTCCTTGTACAGAATCCGAACAGGAATCTTCTTGCCGTTGCCATCATCGCTGGGCTCCAGCGTGTACACATACCGGAGCGGATCGCCGCTTGCATCCGTTGCGTAGACGCCTGCGTACTTCATCTCCCAATTACGGGTCCCAGCCGCAGTTCCTTCCTCAACATTATACTCAAAGCGCAGAATAGTGGCCAGGTTTTCAGCCGTGGTCCCATTGCCCAGCCAAGTCTGAATGTTGGCGGGCAGGTCGATGTGATATCCGGGTTCAGGCAGGCCGCTGTTGTTGGCATTCGTGATGATATCACCATCGGCATTCGTCACACCGCCATAGCCGTCGCCGCCGGTGTAGATGGTGATGTCGGCGGGGGTGATGACGACCTCGTTGATATCGGCCACGCCGTCTTCGTCCTCGTCATAGCCCCACACGGCAAAGACGGTGACGTCGCCGTCTTTGACCTCCACAGAGGGGATCGTGGTGGGCACAGTGGTGTCGCCGGCCTGATAAATCTTGGCCTGTGCGGCTTCTTTATTCAGTGTCCAGCCCACGAACTCCACGTTCACATCGCCCTTGTTCTCCAGAGCTACCGCCGCATGAGTGGGTTTCTCTGTCAACTCATACTCGCCGGCGGTGACAGGCTGCTGCTTAAGCGATTGATTTTTGTTGTCACCAAAGTAGCCGCCGTTGGCGTCATAGGTCAGGGTGTACTGATACTTGTCCGGAATACCGTCCTTGTCGGAATCCTCCGCAAAGGTGACGGTGATATAGCCATCAGAGTTCACGTTCGTGAAGGAATAGCCTTCCCAGCTCGTCAGCTGCGTGGTCCCATTGTTGACATAAGTCTTGCTCTCGCCGTTGTTGCTCACGTAAACCGTATCCACGGCGTAGCCGTCATTGGGGGTAAACGTAAAGTCCTGCTGGGCACCAGCCTTCACCGGCACCTGGCCTTCCGGGGCAATAGACCCGTTCTCTCCGGCGACGGCCGTGATGATGTACTTCTCGCTGTTGTCGCAGCTCACCTGGAACTTGACGGTCGCTGTGCCGGCATCGGTATACCAGCTCTCTTTTTCCGTGTCCCAGGTCAGGGTGACGGTCTTAGTGGAGTCACCCACGATCTGGTGACCGGGGAAGCCCTTGTCCGGATCGTTGTACTGTGCCACATACGCGCTGCTCTGCACCGTGACGGCGGCGGTATTGCCGGTCACTGTGAAAGAGTAACTGTTCTCAATCAGCTCGTAAGTCTTCTCACCGTGGTTTTGGTTATCACACACCACCTGAACGCCGATCAGGCCCTTCAGCTGGTCATACGTCGGATCAGGGGCGTTTTCCTCCAGCTCGCATTTGACCGCAAAGGTGGCGCACTTGTCGTCCTTCACAGCCCAGGCACCCTTGCCATCCGAACCGCCATTGGCAACCCAGACCAGCGTAATGGTGTCGGACTGACCTACAGGGTCATATGTATGCCCGGCAACGCTGGCATACTTCGTGTTGTAATCCTTCAGGTAGCTGGCCAGCGGATACACCTTGATGTCGCAGGTGTAGCCGGCCTCAGCGCTGCCCTCGACCTCGCCGATCTTATAGCTGTCGTTCTTGCCATCGGTGTTCGCTGCGATGTTGTAGGTTTCGGGGGCGTGGTTAACGCAGTCCAGCTGGATCGCGTCCCCCAGAATGCCCTCGGGGTCGATGATTTCCTGATCGGTGGGAGCATCGGGCTCCTCGGGATCAGGGTCAATGGGCTCGTCGGGCTCTACATCCAGCCAGATTTGGGTGATGTGTTTCGGAATCTCTACTCCGAAAATTTCAACCGTCAAATGTTCAACCAATTTAAAGTCTGTACAAGGAATCACTACGGATCTCTCCGAGTTGTTTCCTGCAATCTTGTAGTATACAGTTATGCCAGTAACAGAATCATCGTCAATTACATCGGAAGTATTCAAAACTTTCCATGCATCACGATCAGCATATTCAGCGTCGCTGTCGAGCAACATTCCGTTCAATCCGGTAACACCTTTATCGGGTTGCCCAGAATACGGGGTATCCCATAGAGCTGTCTCAAGTCCGCCGGTGGCTTCTGCAACAGAATTCCCATTTGTTCCTTTTACATAAATCGAATACACCTGAACGTCATCCGCAGAAGTCAGGCCAGCCGCATTCGCAACCGCCTGTTTAATATCATTCAGATGCATGATGTGGAATTCGGTGCTGTTTACCAGCGAATGCCCATCATCGCAGGTCACTGTATAGACAACCGGGGCCTCGGAAACCGGGGCAACCTCCCACTTCTTATCCGTGGTATCCCAATTCAGGACAATAGCTTGGGTCTCCTGGCCGGGATTCAGCGTATGCTCTTTGCTGCCATTGTCCGCCTCATAGGCGTTCACATATACCTCAGCCTTGTCAAGAGGAATGGTAACGGTAACTTCCCACGGGTCTGTGCTACTACCATCACCGGTCACATTGCTAATTATATATCCATTCAACAGCAGACCATAAGTTTTGTCCTCGTGGCCGAAGCTTGTCTCGGCGGTGGTGCAGTGGATGGTGACGAAGCTGTTGTCGAGATCGCGATTCAGCACATCCTCAGTGGCAATGGGCGCGCCTTCCTTGGCGGGGACGGACTCGTTGGCTTCGTCTTCCCCATCAGTAATAGAGCCGCCGCCACCAACGACAGAAATCGTGGCCTCGTTGTTCAGCGCATAAGTTCCTCCTTCCACCGGATCAAGATCATCCACATCAAACGTCTTGATCGCGTAGATCGTCGCCGGGCCATTCTCGGGGATCGTGCCGGTGATGCTGCCAGTGGTCGCACTGGTATAGTCGCCACCTACCGCAGTCGCGCCTTCATCCGAAATGGTGAACTGGGTGCCGACTTTGCCTTCCACGGTAAACTGATACATCAGGGTCACGGAGCCGTTCACCGGAACTTCGACCGTAGTACCCGCCGCAGGGTACTTGACGACGGTGTCCTCGCTGGGAAGAGTAATTTCAACATTGGTCGGTTCAGACGTTACCAGGGTCTTTTCAAACTTGGTGATGTCGTCTTCTCCGCCCGAAGAAGTGGTCAACTGCCACTGGGCGTAGAGGGTCACATCCGCCTCTATACGATACACATCATTTGGCTTATAGGTCGTCCCAGTGCCGTCATCCTTGGTGTTCCAGCCGGTAAAGGTATAGCCTTCTCTGGTGAATTCATTGTTGCGGATATAAACAGGGTACTCGGAGAAGGTCTGGCTGTCCATTTTCCCTTCGCCGCCGTTGGCCTTATATGTTACGGTATAGAACTCGTAACCAGAACTGCCGTCCACCATTCTAAGGTAAATTCTTCCTCTAGTATAATTGTCTGCACCATAATATAACGCAATATCTTCAGACTGCGCTCTAACAACTGTGTCTGTATTAACAGTCTGTCCATATGCATTAAGCGTATAGATGGAATTTCCATTTACCCAACTGTCATGACCTTCCCACTGATGGAACCCAAAACCGGATTGGATGTTGGGGGAAACGTAAATCATAGTATCTTTTGGCAAGTAAACAGAATCCACATCATCCCACGCATCATAGAGAATCGAATACTTTTTTCCGCTAGTATCGGTAAACTGGATGTTCAAACTCGGACAAGCGTTGTCAATCTGGGAAAGCGTCAAGTTTACCGTCCGCTCAAAATCGACATTAACACCATTTTCATAAGTAAAGAAATAAAGATTTAATGTGTGGTCATCGCCGGCAGCGAATGTCAGCATAGACCCATTCCAACTTGTTCCATCCGGCGAACTGATTATATTATTTTCTGCTCCCCCGTAATAATATCCATCTTTAAGATTTAAAACAAAGTTTTGCGCACGGGAGCCTGTAATTCCAACATTCTCGAACGAACACACATGGTCATAATTTAAGAACACGTTAATATCTGCTTTATCTTCATCGCCAGGCAGATATATAATTGTTCCAATATCGATGTTTTTATCGTCATCCTTTAGGTTTAAAAGCCTATTCGTGTCTACGGGTTTTAATTCAACAATGGCTGTCCCTGTATCACCCTCCACGATATTCCTTATTGACCAGGAAAATGTTACGTTTTGCGTCGTATCACCTGCGCCTCCTGGCGTAGCATCACCAATATTTATATTATTTTCTGCTCTAACCTCAGCAATTTCCCAAGATGAGATATGGTCATCTTTGATAGAAATTGTCACTCTTCCTCCACCATTATAAATGTCTTTTAAAGAAATAGTATCTAATGTTTTTCCAGTATTGTCTTGCACTAAAATTGTTAGATTAGCCGTTGCACCTGGCCCATTATAATAGGTAACATCAACATATTCGCTCTCAGAATATGTTTCATCGCCAGGTGCCGCGCTCGCGGTAGGAATTGCCCCGAAGACCAGGCTGAAGATCATGGAGACCGTCAGCAGCCAGCTCAGGGACTTTCGTAACTTTCTTCTCATGCTTTCTCGCTCCTTTCAAATTCGCATGGGTCCCCCGGCCCGCCGCCGGGGAGGGGCTGCACACACACCTCAGGGGCCCCTCACCCCCCTGCTGGAATTCCAGCCGATGGAGAGCTGTTCGGCTCTCAGCAGACTGCAGCCGATCTGCTCCACCAGGCGGTCCAATTGGGCCTGGAGGTCATCCCTCTTGACCTGCCACAGGCGTATAACACGCCGGGGATCGGCGCCCCGGCCCGCCCGCCTTTTTCCAGCTGCAGTCTCCATGTGCTCACCACCCTTCGGTCTGCACTTATTTACGAAAAACAAATTTTGTCATAAATTTCTGCAGAACAACCAAACAGCCGCATATAGGTACCAGCATTATAGCACGGGATATCCAAATTTTCAAGATCTATTTCCTGTATCTGGGTAAAATGTCTGTTCATTCAGTTGTTCCGCATTTCCATGTTAATATTTCGCATTTTTCCATATATTATCTAACTTCTTCCATGAAATCACATAAATTTCATAAAACACCGTCCCCCTCTTTCGCCATCTTTACGGAAATTTAAATTTCGTCTCTTTTGCTCTGTGCCCCCGCTCCCGCGCTGATCTTTCCCACATACTCCCAGCCTCCAGGCCGTCCGCACGGCTCCGCTTCCGCCGCCTGTGCACGCCCTCCGGCGGCAAATGCACGGAACGATACAAAAATTTCATCCATATTTTACAAACAGGCGGTGGCGCAGCACTCTCTTTTTACATTACTATTGTGGTACAGAACCCCGCGCCGGCCGTATTTTTTCCAGCGCGCCGATTTTGACCCGCGGCCGGCCTGCTCCCGGGGCTCAAGGGCGGGACTGCCGCAAAAAAGGATTTCTTTTCAACCGGAGAGAACATGTAAGTTTATTACAAGGCGAGATGGATGTTGCTATGCGGCACGATATTCAGGTTTTGGACCGGATCCGAAAGACCTACGCGTCCCTGCGGCCCTCGGAACAGCGGGTGGCCGACTATGTGCTGAACCATCTGGAAACCTGCACCCAGCAGACCATCTCGGAACTGGCGGACCAGGTCCAGGTGAGCCAGCCCACCGTGGTGCGCTTCGTCCAGGCCCTGGGGTTCGGCGGCTTCCGAAACTTCAAATACTGCCTGCTGCGGGACCGCAGCCAGGGGACGGAGCGGGAGGCCTACTTCGACCACCTGGGGGGCTTTGACTTAAAACCCTGGGATCAGCTGGAGGACCTGCCGCTGAAAGAGGTGCGGGTGTCCGGCGGCCTGCTGGAGGCGGCGCTGAAGTCTCTCTCCCCCCAGGAGCTGGACCGGGCGGTGCGGATGCTCGCCACGGCCCGAACCATTGATATCTATGGCGTGGAGAACTCCTGCACCCCGGCCGGCGACCTCCTGACCAAGCTGACCTACCTGGGGCTCTGCTGCCGGATGAACACCGACGCCTACCTGCAGCAGATCGGGGCGGCCCACCTGGGGGTAGCGGATGTGGCGGTGGCGTTCTCCCACTCGGGCTGCTCCATGGATACGGTGAAGGCACTCAAGCTGGCCCAGAAGGCGGGGGCGGGCACCATCGCCATCACCAGCCGGAAAAATCCCCTCCTGGCCCGGTACGCCGATGTGTGCCTCTGCACCGGGGGTGAGGAGGCGGTGATCTACGGCACCGCCATCTTCTCCCGCATCCCCGACCTGGCGGTGGTGGATCTGCTGTACATGGGGATCATTCAGAGCGACTACGAGCGCTTCTCCCGCAGTCTGGACAAGAGCGGCGCGGTCATCGCCGACCGGGGCTATCCAGAGGAGTGAGGAGCTACGGCGGGGGCTTTTCTTGTAAGAAAATTACAAGAAAAGCCCCCGCTTTTTGATGCCTTTTTACGCTTCTCTAACGGAAACTTAAACCTTTTGCGCTTGTTTCCCGGGGCTGGAATTTTCTGGGATTACACCGTCGCCGGACGTGCGGCGGCTCCCACATAAACTTTTGAAACCGAGAAAGGAGCGGTTTTTCATGCTGGAACTGGAGCACCTTCAAAAGTCCTTTGACGGAGTGCCCGTGCTCAAGGACATCTCCCTCCAGGTGGAGGACGGGGAGATCGTCTCCATCCTGGGCCCCTCTGGCTGCGGCAAGACCACGCTGCTGAACATGATCCTGGGGATCGTGGACGCCGACCAGGGCGCCATCCGCTACAACGGGGAGGACCTGACCCGCACCCCCATGGAGAAGCGGGGCTTCAACATCGTCTTTCAGGACTATGCCCTCTTCCCCAATTTAAACGTGCAGCAGAACATCACCTACGGCCTGCGGAACAAGCCCGGCATCTCCTCCCAGGAGGAAGTGGATGAGCTCATCGACCTGCTGGGCCTGCGGGAGCACCTGAACAAGCGCATCGACCAGCTCTCCGGCGGTCAGAAGCAGCGGGTGGCCCTGGCCCGCACCCTGGTGATGAAGCCCCGGATCCTCCTGCTGGACGAGCCCCTGTCCGCCCTGGACGGGGTCATCAAGGAGTCCATCAAGGACCGCATCAAGACCATCGCCCGGGAGTACCACCTGACCACCATCATCGTCACCCACGACCCGGAGGAGGCCCTCACCCTGTCCGACCGGGTGCTCATCATCGACCAGGGGACCATCTCCCAGTACGCCAAGCCGGACGAGATCATCCACCAGCCCAAGAACGACTTTGTGCGCAAGTTCATCCTCCGCCAGCTGGAGATCAAGCGGGGCAACATCTACGCCCTGTTCGGCGACCGCCCTCAGCTGGCCGGTGAGGCCGTGTGAGGAGAGGCGCCATGAGACGGAAAAATTGGGAGCTGAAGGGGATCTTCTGGAGCATCACCCTTCTGTTCGTGGGCTTTCTGGCCGCCCCCATTCTCCTGCTGCTGGGCAAGTCCCTGTTGGGGGACGGGGGGCTCACCGGGGAGTTCTATGTCTCGGTGGTGACCCGGGACGGGTTTCTCACGGCCCTGGGGAACAGCTTCGCAGTGGCGGCCGCGTCGGCCGTGGCGGCCACGGTCATCGCCTTCCTGATGGCCTACGCGGTCCACTACACCGAGCTGCCCAAGTGGGCCAAGCGGCTCATCACCGCCATCGCCACCCTGCCCATGTTCCTGCCCACCATCACCTATGGCTTCGCCATCATCTACTCCTTCGGCCGCCAGGGGCTGCTCACCCGCCTGCTGGGGCGGCAGTTCTTTGACATCTACGGCTTCGGCGGGCTGCTGGTGGGCTATGTGATCTACACCATCCCGGTGGCCTTCCTGCTGATCCACAACACCATGGGCTTTGTAGACAAAAAGACCATCATCGTCTCCAAGGTCATGGGGGACCGGGACCTGGCCACCTTCTGGATCGCCATTCTCCGCCCCCTGCTGGGCACCCTGGCGGGCGCCTTCATCCAGGCCTTCTTCCTGTGCTTCACCGACTTCGGCATCCCCGCCTCGGTGGGCGGCGGCTATGAGGTCATCGCCACCCTCCTCTACAACCAGATGCTGGGGGGCATCCCCGACTTCAACCGGGGGGCGGTCATCGCCATGATCATGCTCATCCCCTCCATCGGCAGCATCTGCATCCTCCAGCTGCTGGAGCGGTTCAACATCCGCTACACCCGCATTTCTCAGGCGGACCTGCGGAAGAACCCCCTGCGGGACACGAGCTGGGGCATCTCCAGCACAGTAATCTCGGTGGCTATCCTGTCCATTTTCGCGGTGATCTTTGTGGTCCCCCTGGTGGAGGAGTGGCCCTATCAGACCGGCTTCTCCCTGGAGCACTTTACCGCTGTCTTTACCGACAGCGAGCTGATCACCGTCTACTGGCACTCTCTGGTAATGGCCCTGCTCACCGCCTTTCTGGGCACTCTGGCGGCCTACGGCGCCGCCCTCATCACCGCCCGGAGCACCCTGTCCCCGCGGTACAAGCGGGTCATCGAGAGCATCGCCCTGGTGACCAACGCCATCCCCGGCATGGTGCTGGGCGTGGCCTACATGTTCCTCTTCTCCGGCACAGGGCTGCAGAACACCCTGCTGCTGATGATCCTGTGCAACATCGTCCACTACTTCTCCACCCCCTATCTGATGATGAAGAACTCCCTGTCCAAGATGAACGCCGGCTGGGAGACCACCGCCATGCTCATGGGGGACAGCTGGCTCCAGACCATCCTCCGGGTGGTCACCCCCAACGCCCTGTCCAGCCTCATCGAGGTGTTCAGCTACTACTTCATCAACTCCATGGTCACCATCAGCGCCCTCATCTTCATCGCCGGGGCCCAGACCATGGTCCTCACCACCATGATCAAGCAGCTGCAGTACGTGAACCGCTTCAACGAGGTGTTCGTCCTCTCCCTGCTGATCCTGGCCACCAACCTGATCGCCAAAGGGCTCTTCTCCTGCCTGGCCAGCTATAAGGCGGCCCACCCGGTGAAAGAGCGCCGTCCCATCCAACTATTTGCCAAAAGAAAGGAAGCTGTCCAATGAACATCCGTAAGTATCTCGCCCTGGGCACCGCCCTGACCCTGTCCCTGTCCCTCCTGGCCGGCTGCGGCGGCGGCTCCGGCTCCGGAGATGACCAGATCGTCATCTACTCCAACGCCGACGAGGAGGCCATCACCGCCATGGAGAACGCCCTGAACGCGGGCGGCTATGAGGGCAAGTATATCGTGCAAACCTACGGCACCTCCGAGCTGGGGGGCAAGCTGCTGGCCGAGGGCACCAACCTGGAGGCCGACCTGGTGACCATGAGCACCTTCTACCTCCAGAGCGCCCAGGAGCAGAACAATATGTTCCTGCCCCTGACCTTTGAGGTGAACACCCTGGAGGAGGTGCCCGACTACACCGCTCCCATCACCTCCCAGGAGGGGGCCATCATCCTGAACACCGAGCTGATGGCCTCGGAGAACCTGCCCACCCCCACCTGTTTGAAGGACCTGGCCGATCCGGTGTACGCCGGACAGGTGGCCGTCACCGACATCCAGTCCTCCTCCACCGCGTGGCTTCTGATCCAGGCTCTGGTGGACGCCTACGGCGAGGACGGGGCCGAGGAGACTCTGGCCGCCATCTATGACAACTGCGGCGCCCACATCGAGACCTCCGGCTCCGGCCCCCTGAAGCTGTGCCGGGCCGGCGAGGTGGCCATCGGCTTCGGCCTGCGCCACCAGGCGGTGGCCGACAAGGCCGACGGCCTGCCCATCGACTACGTGGACCCCACCGAGGGCAACTTCTCCCTCACCGAGTCGGTGGCCGTCCTGGACAAGGGGGAGGACACCAACCCCCTGGCCATGGAGATGGCCCAGTGCATCATTGAAAACGGCCGCGCCGAGCTGATCCAGACCTACCCCAACCCCCTCTATGAGGGTGAGACCGCCGACCCCGCCAACCAGTCCGCCTACCCCAGCGTCTTTGACGAGCCTCTGACCTTCGAGCTGTTCACCGCCCACCAGGAGCTGTCCGAGCGGGCCAAGGGCTGAACCGGCTGTCTGTGAGAAAAGGAGGAACCGACCATGAATACCTATAAACTGCTGACCCCCGGTCCCCTGACCACCACCGACACGGTGAAGGAGGAGATGCTGGTGGACCGGTGCACCTGGGATGACGACTACAAGGCCGTCACCCAGAAGATCCGCCGCCAGCTGCTCCAGCTGGGACACGTATCCGAGGACGACTACACCGTTGTCCTGATGCAGGGCAGCGGCACCTTCGGGGTGGAGAGCGTCCTCTCCAGCGTGGTGGGGGACGAGGACAAGGTCCTCATCTGCTCCAACGGGGCCTACGGGGTGCGCATGACCCAGATCTGCGACCGGAACCGCATCCCCTATGTCCACTACGCGGAGCACTATGACCGCATCCCCGACCCCGCCCGCGTCGCCCAGCTGCTCGCCCAGGACCCGGCCATCACCCACGTGGCCATGGTCCACAGCGAGACCACCAGCGGCATCCTCAACGACATCCAGTCCGTGGGCAAGGTGGTCCGGGACGCCGGACGGACCTTTATCGTGGATGCCATGTCCTCTTTCGGCGGGGTGGACATCCCCGTCTCCGACTGGGTCATCGACTTCCTGGTGTCCAGCGCCAACAAGTGCATCCAGGGGGTGCCCGGCTTCTCCTTCATTCTGTGCCGCCGGGACAAGCTGCTGGAGAGCGAGGGCAAGGCCCGCTCCCTGTCCCTGGACCTGCTGGACCAGTGGAAGGGGATGGAGAAGGACGGCAAGTGGCGCTTCACCTCCCCCACCCACGTGGTGCTGGCCTTCTCCAAGGCCCTGGACGAGCTGGAGGCGGAGGGGGGCATCCCCGCCCGGCACCGCCGCTACGCGGAGAACAACCGCCTGCTCATTGAGAAGATGCGCGCCATGGGCTTCACCCCCTACATCGACGGGATCCACCAGGGGCCCATCATCACCACCTTCTTCTACCCCGCCGGGGTGTCCTTCCAGTTCTCCCAGTTTTACACCTACATCAAGGAGCGGGGCTACGTCCTCTACCCGGGCAAGCTCACCGACGCGGACACCTTCCGGGTGGGCAACATCGGGGAGATCTACCCGGAGGACATGGAGAAGCTCACCGCCATCATCGCCGGCTTCCTGGCCGCCCATAAGGAGGAGATCGCATGATCCAGGCCGTCATCTTTGACTGGGCGGGCACCACCGTGGACTACGGCTGCTTCGCCCCCGTCCAGGCCTTTCAGGAGGCCTTCGCCCACCACGGCGTGCCGGTCACCCTGGAGGAGACCCGCAAGCCCATGGGCATGCTGAAGCGGGACCACATCCGCACCATGCTCCGGATGGAGCGCATCGCCCGAGCCTGGGAGGAGACCCACGGCCGCCCCGCCGGGGAGGAGGACGTGGAGGCGGTGTACGCCCAGTTTGAGCCCAAGCTCTTCTCCATCCTGGACCAGTTTTCCACACCCAAGCCGTTTGCGGTGGAGACGGCGGCCGCCCTGCGGGAGATGGGGCTGAAGATCGGCTCCACCACCGGCTATACCGATTCCATGATGCACATTGTTGTCCCAAAGGCCGCCCAGCTGGGCTACGCCCCCGACTTCTGGATCAGCCCCGACGGGGTGGGCGGCAAGGGCCGCCCCTATCCCTACATGATCTTTGAAAACCTGAAGGCGCTGGAGGTCTCCAGCGTGAAGAACGCCGTGAAGGTGGGGGACACCGTCTCCGACATCCAGGAGGGGGTCAGCGCCGGGATGTGGTCGGTGGGGGTGGTCGAGGGCAGCTCCGTCCTGGGCCTGAGCCAGGGGGAGTACGAGGCCCTCACCCCGGAGGAGCGCCGGGCCGCCTGCCGCCGGGCGGAGGAGACCTTCCGCGCCGCCGGCGCCCACTTTGTGCTGAACAACCTGTCCCAGCTGCCGGAGCTCCTCCATATGCTGGGATGACCGCCGCCCGCCGGGCAGGCGCCGGTCCGCCTCCCCCAGGCAAAAAACGCTGGAATCCTCGGATTCCAGCGTTTTTGTTTTTCGAGTTCCTGTTTTCTGCGGCGCTAGAGCGCCTCGCCATTGGTCCGGATGACATTCTGGAACCAGAAAAAGGAGTCCTTCCGGTACCGCTTCCCGCTCCCGCTGCCGTCGTCATTCCGATCCACGTAGAGAAAGCCATACCGCTTTTTGAGCTCCCCTGTGGTGAAGGAGACCAGGTCGATGCACCCCCAGGGCGTATACCCCATCAGGTCCACCCCGTCCTCTTCCACCGCCTTTTTCATCTGGGCGATGTGCGATCTCAGATAGTCGATCCGGTAGGGGTCGTGGCATGTCCCGTCCGGCGTCAGCTTGTCTATGGCCCCGAACCCATTTTCCACAATGAACAGGGGGACCTCGTACCGCTCATACAGGGTGACCAGGGCGTACCGCAGGCCCGTCGGATCGATCTGCCACCCCCAGTCGCTCTTGTCCACATAGGGGTTGTCCACAGAATTGGGGAAGCCGCCGTCCAAGCGGGCGGCGGAGCCCCCCTGCCCCTGGGCCCTGACTGTATTGGACATATAGTAGCTGAAGCCAAGGTAGTCGGCCCGCCCCTCCGCCAGGATTGTTTCATCCCCCGGTTCCATGGCGATCCGGCAGCCCTCCCGCTCCCACTGCCGCCGGGCAAAGGCCGGATAGTGCCCCCGGACTTGAACGTCCGAGAAATAAAACCGCTCGTGCATGCACTCCACGGCCGCCATCACATCGTCCGGATGACAGGAGTAGGGATACACGGGCACAAAGGCGCACATGCATCCGATTTGGAATTCCGGATTGATCTCATGGCCCGCCCTGACCGCGGCGGCGCCGGCCACAAACTGGTGGTGGACCGCCTGGTACATGGCCTCCCTGGGGCGCTCCAGCTGCGAAAAGCAGATTCCGGAGCAGGTCCAGCCGAACAGGTCCAGGCCGGTGTTGCTCTGGTTGTTGATCTCATTGAAGGTCATCCAGTACCGGACCTTGTGCTTGTACCGCTCCATCACCGTGGTAGCATAGCGGACAAAGCACTCCAGTGTGTACCGGCTCAGCCAGCCGCCGTGGTTCCGGGCCAGGTGATAGGGCATCTCAAAGTGGGAGAGAGTGACCACCGGCTCAATGTGATATTTGAGCAGCTCGTCAAAGAGCGCGTCATAAAACCGCAGGCCCGCCTCATTGGGCTGGGGGTCGTCGCCGTTTGGAAAAATGCGGGTCCAGGCGATGGAGGTGCGGAAGCACTTGAGGCCGAGTTCCGCCAGAAGGGCAATGTCCTCCCGAAAGGTGTGGTAGAAATCGATCCCCTCGTGGTTGGGGTACCGCTCCCCCGGCAGCACGCCGTCTGTGATGCGGCGCAGCACGCCGGAACTGCCGCCGGTGAGGACGTCGGTCACGCTGACGCCCTTTCCGTCCTCATCCCAGGCCCCCTCCAGCTGTCCGGCGCTCACCGCGCCGCCCCATAAAAAATGTTCCGGAAAACTCATGTCGTCTCCTCCAAATTTCCGTCCTGTTCATTTCTCACCCGCAGAAGCGGCTCCCCCGCCTCCACAGGGCCGCCGCTTCTCCACAACTCGACCGCCGCAAACTCCTCGGCGTTGGTCACCAAAACCGGTGTGATGGGATCGTATTTCCGGCGGATCTCCTCCAGGTCGAACTCCACGAGCAGGTCGCCAGTCCGAATCCGGTCCCCCTCCTTGACCCTGGCGGTGTAGCCCGCCCCGCCCAGCTCCACCGTATCCAGCCCGATGTGGAGGAGCAGCTCCATCTGGTTGGGGCCCAGCAGGTGGATGGCGTGCCTGCTGTCCGCAATGCTGAGCACCGTACCGTCAAAGGGGGCGTACAGCTTCCCCTCTCTTGGCTGGACCGCGGCCCCCTCCCCCAGGATTCCCTGAGCAAAGGTGGGGTCCTTCACCTGGGACAGGGGAACCACCGTGCCGCTCAGGGGGGAGCACACCGTGACCTCCCCCGCCTTCTGTGGAGCAGGGGCGCTGGCCGGGCCGGAAGGCGCCGCGTCCGCCGCATCCCCGGAGCCCGGGCTCTCCCCGCAGCCCACGACCTGTACCAGCGCGATGGTGACCACGATGGTGGCCAGGGTCCCCAGCAGCATGCCGGGGAAGGACATGGGGTTCTGGGCGCTGATGGCGTTGACGGTGGTGAGAAGCCCGGGCAGACCGGCGTAGACGTAGTACATGGTATCAAACAGGCTCAGGACGATCGCGCCCACCGCCCCTCCGACGCAGCCGCAGATAAACGGCTTCTTCAGCGGCAGCGTCACGCCGTATATGGCTGGCTCCGTGATGCCGAATATGCCGGTCAGGCCGGCGGAGAAGGCCACCCGCCTCATCTCGCGCCGTCTGGTCTTCAGTACCACGCCGAAGCAGGCGGCCGCCTGGGCTACCACGGCGCAGGTCTGAAAGGCCTGAAAGGTATCGCGGCCGTTGGCGTTGAAATTGGCCATGTTCATGGGCGTGACGCCCCAGTGGACCCCGAAGATGACAAAGATCTCCCAGATCCCTCCCACAAGGGCTCCGGCCACCATGGGAACGGTGCGGGCCAGCTGATTATACGCCACCGCGATGCCGTTCGCCGCGGCGTCGGAGAGGGGGCCGATCACCAAAATGGTGAGGGGGACCATAATGACGGCGCAGAGAAATGGGGTCCCGATGGCCTTCAGCACATCGGGCAGGCGCCGGTCCAGAAACCGCTCCAGATAGGACAGCACCAGCACCAGGAACAGCGGGGGCAGCACCGTGGAGGTATACGTGGTCTGCGCCATGGGAAAAACCAGGAATCGGATGGTCTCCCCGCCGGCGATCCGGGCCGCCAGCGCGCCCCAGTCGGCGTTGACCAGGGCCAGACAGCACCACATCGCAATGAAGGTGTTGCATTTGAAGTGCTTGGAGGCCGTCACCGCGATCATTGCGGGCAGGAAGGTGAAGGGGGTCCAGGAGATAAAGCTCAGCACGGCATAGGTCCCGGTGTCCGGAAAGGCGGGAATCCACTGCGCCAGGAGGATCAGCGCCCCCTGCACCAGTCCGGCAGCCGCCAGAATATAGACAAAGGGGGCAAAGACCGCGGACATGGTGGCGATCACCCGGGCCAGGATTCCCTGCTTCTGCGCGGGCTGGGCCGACTCGTCCAGGCGCAGGAGTTTCACCAGCTCCTCATACACGTCTTTGGCGTGGACGCCGATGACGATTTGATACTGTCCCCCTCTCTCCAGCACCTGAATCACCGCGGGCAGTTCGGAGATGCGTTTGGTCACCTCGGCGGGGGGAGACTCCTTCAGAACCAGGCGGAGCCTGGTGGCGCAGTGGGCTGCGCTGACAATATTCTGTTCGCCCACCTGATCCCGGATCTCGGCGGCGAGCTTGGCGTAATCACGGATGTTGGCTGACATCCCATTCCCTCCCTTTGAGCCGCCCGCCGCAGGCGCGGCAGGCCTCCGCCCCGCCAGGCGGCAGAGGCGGATATGAAATACTTCCGTAGTATTTCCCCGGAGGGCGCAAATTTTACAAAGCACAGAACGATTCCGCCGCGGGACCGGTATTTTTCAGCGGCAAGGCCGGCCTTGTTTGGCCCCTGGCGAAAAAAATCCGCTGGAATCGTCTGATTCCAGCGGATTTCTCCACGGTTTGGGATACAGCTTTTGTGCCTCCACCCGGGCGATGGGGCTATTCCGCCGGCCGGGCCAGGGCATACCCGTTTCCGGGGAGCTTTACATAGAGGGTTCCATCCGGCCCCTCCCACAGCATGCACCCGGCGTACTCCCGGCGAGTGGTGTACAGCTGGTCCTGGCTGTCCTCCCCCTCCAGGAAGAGCACGCCCAGCTGGCGGCTGCCCTTCGGCAGGGCGGAGGCCATCTCGCCGGTGAGGGTATACTCCCCCGCGGGGGTGCGCAGCACATCCTGGGCCGCGCCCCCCTCCTGTGAGGAGGCGCCGCCGGAGCTCTCGTCTCCAGCGGAGGGCTCCCCGGGCAGCGCCGCGCCGCTCCCCGAGCCGGAGCCGCTGTCCTGGGCGGTTCCGGCGGAGCTCTCCGACTCAACTTCCTGAGCGGCGGACGAGCTCCCCGCCGCGCCGGAGGTGGTGTTGTCTCCGCCGCCGCTCATGCCGAAGGGCAGATAGAGCACTGCGGCCAGCACCAGACAGGCTGCCAGCCCGCCGGCCAGAGGCCTCCAGTGGGGCAAGCCGGGCCTGCGGGCGGGGAGACGGCAGTCCTCCGCCTCCTGGATCAGGTCGTCGTCCACCCGGCCGATGGCCTCCAGCAGTTCTTCCCGAGTCATACCGCCACCCCCTCCCGCAGCAGGACTTCCTTCAGACGCAGGCGGGTGCGGTGAAGCCTGGATTTGACCGTGTTCTCATTCATGGAAAACCGCTCCGCCAGGGCCGCGACGGAGTCCAGATACCAGTACCGCCGCAGAAACAGCACCCGGTCCAGCTGGGGCTGCTCCCGGAGGAACCGGGAGATGAGATCGGCGGTCTCCCGCTCCTCCAGGTGATCCTCCGGCCGGCCGGGGGCGGGGAGACACTCCCCCAGTTCCTCCAGGGCCGTCTCCACCTGGGGGCCGCCCCGCTTGGCCGCCCGGTTATACCGCCACCGGTCCAGGGACAGATTCCGGGTGAGCTTTCCAAAGAAGGCGGACAGAATGCCCGGCCGCTGGGGCGGCATGGCGTTCCAGGCCCGCAGCCAGGTGTCGTTGACGCACTCCTCCGCGTCCTCCTCCTGAGCCAGAATGTTCCGGGCGATGGAGAGGCAGAAGGCCCCGTACTTCGTCTCGCTCTCCCGGATGGCCTGCTCGGACCGGGCCCAGTACAGCTCAATGATCTGCTGATCCTCCATGGTACGCTCCCCCTCCGGCCGCCGGAGACGCTCCGGCGGCTCTTTTCTCTATTATAAAAGACGACGCACCCTGGGAAAAGTTGCACGAGGTGAGAAAATTTTTAAGTTTTCATTAAATTTGTGCAACCTGGGCCGTTTTGTTTCGTCTAAAAGTATGATAGGATACCAGTAGAAGACAGCCCGGACACACCAATGAAACGGAGGGATTATGATGAAACGCACCGCAGCCCTGGTTCTGGCCGCCGCGCTGGCGGCCTCCCTGGTCCTGCCCGCCGCGGCGGCGGATGAGAGCACGCAGGACGCCCGCCTGGCCCAGGTCACCCAGGCGGTGAAGGACACCCTGGACCTGGACACCTCGGAGTACAGCTCCTTCTACGGGGAGTGCTACGACCAGACGCTGGTGAGCCAGTGGTCCCTGTACTGGGAGGGGAGTACCGGCACCCTGTCCATCGACGCCCTGGAGGACGGGACCATCACCGGGTACTACCTGTCCCAGGAGGAGGCGGGCTCCGCCGGCCTGCCCTCCTACCCCAGCGGCGACCCCGCCCAGGCCAAGGAGACCGCCCAGGCCTTTCTGGACAAAGTGCTCTCCCCCGGCCTGGAGTCCGTCCAGCTGGAGGAGCCCTCCGGCTCTGACCGCCTGGGACGGAACCAGTACCGCTTCTCCGGCAACATCCTCTTTCACGGCCTGCCCTCCCCCCTGAACTGCTCCATCACCGTGGACGGCGGGAGCGGCCAGGTGACCAATTTCCACCGGGATGTGTCCAACGGGACCTACCTGGGGACCGTGCCCAGTCCAGCTCCCGCCGTGACCGCCCAGGCGGCCGCCCAGAGCCTGAAAAGCTCCCTGTCCCTGAAGCTGGAGTACGTCCTGCCTGAGGACGGGGGCACCCAGGCAGTGCTGCGCTATGTGCCCGACAGCCGGGACGAGTACTACGTGGACGCCCAGACCGGCGCGCTGGTGAACCTGACCGAGCTGGAAGCAAGCATGGGCGGCATGGGCATGGGCGGCGGCAGCTCCAGCGGAGACAGCGCCGCCGGAACTCCTGAGAACGGCCTGTCCCAGGCCGAGCAGGAGGGCATCCAGAAGCTGGAGGGGGTCATGTCCAAGGAGGCCCTGGACGGACAGCTCCGGGCGGTGTCCCAGTACGGCCTGGAGGACTGCACCCTCTCCTCCGCCTCCTACCGGCTGATCGAGGCAACCGAGACTCGGGAGGAGCAGGTGCTGTGCACCCTGCGCTACCTGCTGCCCGGAGAAAATGGGACCGCCTCCCGCACCTTCACGGTGGACGCCAAGACCGGTCAGGTGGAGGACCTGTGGTCCTACCTCCCCTGGGATGAGGACCAGAAGCCCAGCCTGACCCAGGCGGAGGCCCAGGAGAAGGCGTCCGCTTTCCTCCAGAGCTTCTGCCCCGACCGCTCCCCCAAGCTGGCCCTGTATCAGGGACCCCAGGGGGAGGTCCAAAGCACCTACTCCTTCACCTTCGCCCGGCAGGAGAACGGGTACTTCTTCCCGGATCACTTCTACGGGGTGGAGGTCTCGGCGGAGGACGGCTCTATCTGCGGGCTCTCCTACTCCTATGACGACGGGGTGACCTTCGACAGCCCGGACGGCATCGTCTCGGCCCAGACCGCCCTGGACGCCTGGATGGGCACCTACACCGTGACCCTGGGCTATCTCCAGGTGCCGGAGAAGCTCTCCGCCGGCGATCCCGAGGCCGCCCCCTACCTCCAGCTGGGCCTGACCGCCTTCTACCGGCTGAAGCTGGGCTACGGCCTGAACCGGGAGGGCTCTTACCTGGGGGTAGACGCCAAGACCGGCCAGCCCGTCCAGCGGGAGACCGCCGCCGCATCCGGACTGACCTACTCCGACCTGTCCGGCCACTGGGCCCGGGGGGCCATTGAGGCCCTGGCCCGGTACAACGTGGGCTACGACGGCGGGACCTTCGCCCCCGGGCAGGCCATGACCCAGTGGGACATGGTGTGCCTGCTCTTCAGCGTGGAAAGCTACCCCCTGGACCCCGCCGCCGCCACCCGGCAGGAGCGGGACATGGCCTACGCCGCCGCCTACCGCACAGGGGCCCTCACCCGCGCCCAGCGTCAGGACGACGCCCCCCTCACCCGGAGTCAGGCGGTGAAGCTGCTCCTCAACGCCGAAGGCCTCAAGGCCGCCGCCCAGCTGACGGGCATCTACACCTGCTCCTACACGGACAAGTCCGTCATCCCCTCGGAGGATCTGGGCTATGCCGCCCTGGCCCAGGGCATCGGCATGGTCCAGGGCGCCTGGGCGGGAGACCGGACCGCCACCCGGGCGGAGGGGGCCGTGATGCTCCACAAGCTCTTGGCGTGGTGAGCTGCCCGGCCCGCGCCCCGGAACTGAGATAGAATCGTCCATAATTCCGCTTTTCTCACAAGAAAAGCGGAATTTTTATGGAAAAATGCGGCGGATTTTTTCCGTTCTCCCCTGTTCAAACCGGATGGAATATGGTAAGATGGACGCTGTACGCATTCGCGTCGCTTTACTACTCTGTTTTTGGATTGAATTGAAAAAAGGAGTTTACCATGATCACGGTCACCGATCTGAGCTTGAACTACAGCGGCACCCCGCTCTTCTCCCACGTGGACCTGCAGTTTTTGCGGGGCAACTGCTACGGCATCATCGGCGCCAACGGCGCCGGCAAGTCCACCTTTCTGAAGATCCTCTCCGGGGAACTGGAGCCCAGCACCGGCGAGGTGTCCATCCTGCCCAACGTGCGCATGTCGGTTCTGAAGCAGGACCAGAACGCCTACGACGCCTACAACGTCATGGACACGGTCATCATGGGCAACCAGCGCCTGTATGACATCGGCAAGGAGAAGGAGGCCATCTACGCCAAGGAGGAGATGACCGACGAGGACGGCATGCGGGCCTGCGAGCTGGAGGAGGAGTACGCCGAGCTGGGCGGCTGGGAGGCCGAGAGCGACGCCAGCCGCATCCTCCAGGGCCTTGGCATCGGCACCGAGCTCCACTATAACGACATGGCCACCCTGGACGCCCGGCTGAAGGTGAAGGTCCTGCTGGCCCAGGCGCTGTTCGGCAATCCCGACCTGCTGATGATGGACGAGCCCACCAACAACCTGGACATCGACGCGGTGAACTGGCTGGAGGACTTTTTGCTGGACTTCGAGGGCACTGTCATCGTGGTCTCCCACGACCGGCACTTCCTGAACACCGTGTGCACCCACATCGTGGACATCGACTACAACAAGATCAAGATGTACGTGGGCAACTACGACTTCTGGTACGAGTCCTCCCAGCTGGTGCAGCAGCTCATCAAGAACCAGAACAAGCGCAACGAGGAGAAGATCAAGGAGCTGCAGGACTTCATCTCCCGCTTCTCCGCCAACAAGTCCAAGTCCAAGCAGGCCACCGCCCGCCGGAAGCTCCTGGACAAGCTCACCGTGGAGGAGATGCCCGCCTCCTCCCGCCGCTACCCCTGGGTGGCCTTCTCCCCCGACCGGGAGGTGGGCAAGGACATCCTCTTTGTCACCGACGTGAGCAAGACCATCGACGGGGTGAAGGTGCTGGACAAGGTGTCCTTCATTGTGAACCACGGGGACAAGATCGCCTTTGTGGGCGACAACGAGAACGCCCACACCGCCCTGTTCAAGATCCTGGCCGGGGAGATGGAGCCCGACGAGGGCACCGTGAAGTGGGGCCAGACCGCCACCTTCTCCTACTTCCCCAAGGACAACACCCCCTACTTCCAGGACAACGACGACAACCTGGTGCAGTGGCTGCGCCAGTACTCCAGCGACCCCCAGGAGCAGTATCTCCGCGGCTTTTTAGGGCGGATGCTCTTCTCCGGGGACGAGGTGTATAAGCCGGTCAAAGTCCTCTCCGGCGGTGAGAAGGTCCGGTGCATGCTCTCCCGGATGATGCTCTCCGGGGCCAACGTGCTCATGCTGGACCAGCCCACCAACCACCTGGACCTGGAGTCCATCGCCGCCCTGAACAAGGGTCTGGAGGCGGTGAAGTGCAACGTGCTGGTGGCCTCCCACGACCACCAGCTGATCCAGACCGTGTGTAACCGGATCTTTGACTTCACCCCGGACGGGAAGCTCATCGACCGGATGATGACCTACGACGAATATCTGGAGAGCCAGAAGGCGGAGTGACCGCCGGTTTTGAAAAGGAGCTCCGCTGTCCCCGTTGGGACGGCGGAGCTTTTTTGCCCTACCGGATTGTGGAAAATTCTGACGATTCCCCTTGCGCATTTTCCGCCTGGGGCGTACAATACGGAACGGGCCCGCAGAGCCCTGGAGGCTGCCTCCAGGCGGCGGACGCGGGCCGAGGCATACATGAGGAGTTTGTACCATGGATATTTGGAGAGAATTAGCGGACGAGGGCGTGGACAAGGGCCTGCTGGAGGAGATGCAGGCCTTCCGGGCCTCCCACCCGGTGCCGGAGGAGGCCCGGGGGCGGGTCCCCACCCCCCGCTTCCTATACTACGGAAAAGAGATCTGGGAGGGGGCGGCCGCCGCCCTCCTGTGCGGACAGCACCTGCTGCTGGCCGGCCCCAAGGCCACGGGCAAAAACGTGCTGGCGGAGAACCTGGCCGCCGCCTTTGGCCGCCCCAGCTGGGACGTGTCCATGTACGTGAATGTGGACGCCGCCTCCCTGGTGGGGGCGGACACCCTGAAGGACGGGGAGGTGGTGTTCCGGGAGGGCCCCATCTCCAAGTGCGCCCGGCTGGGGGGCTTCGGGGTGCTGGACGAGGTGAACATGGCCAAGAACGAGGCCCTGGCCGTCCTCCACGCCACCCTGGACTTCCGTCGGGTCATCGACGTGCCCGGGTATGACCGGATCGTGCTGGACGACGCCGCCCGCTTCATCGGCACCATGAACTACGGCTACGCCGGCACCCGGGAGCTGAACGAGGCCCTGGTGTCCCGGTTCGTGGTCATGGACATGCCGGTGATCTCCCCGGAGAACCTGGAAAAGCTGCTGCTGCGGGGCTTCCCCCAGATGAAGCACACCTGGGTGGAGCAGTTCTCCGCCCTGTTTGGGGATCTGCGGCAGAAGTGCGACAGCTCGGAGATCTCCACCAAGGCCCTGGACCTGCGGGGGCTGCTGTCCGCCCTGCACCTGATGGAAAAGGGTATCCCCTCCGGCCAGGCCCTGGAGCTGGGCATCATCAACAAGGCCTTCGACCCCTTCGAGCGGCAGCTGGTGGCCGACGCGGTGTGGGCCCGCATCCCCAGGGACGCGGACCGCTCCAAGCTGTTCGAGGGCTGATATGGACCGGGAAGACATTGAGAGCCGCCGGGCGGAAAACCAGTTCTGGAACGGGGCGGAGAACTACCAGCTTCGGGCCGACTTTGAGATGTACCGTCCGGACGGCGAGGCGGACCTGTACTTCAACACCATCATCGGCCTGGTGTACCGCCTCTATGACTACGAGCGGCTCAGGCCCCTGTTCAACACCTTCCAGAGCCAGACCAGCGGGGCCTTCTACACCGACCTGTTCTGGCTGGGCCTGGAGGGGGTGGTGTTCCGGCGGGCGGCGGCGGACCGGCCGGTGCTGGAGGACCTGCGGCGGCAGTACGCCCTCCAGGTGACGGCCCAGCCCCGGAAGGCGGCGGAGCGGGAGGGCATCCACAACCTGCGCTGGCTGTGGTTCCGGCGGGCCCTGGGGGACCCTGCCCAGGAGGATTCCTGGGAGAAGGGGGTGCTGGACGACCTGACTTTCCCCGTGGACTGCACCGAGGAGGAGCTCACCGGCCGGATGGAGGCCCTCCTCCACAAGTGGTTCCACCGGGCCCGGCGAAGCGTCACCGACCGGCAGTGGGCCGCCTTTGCCGGCCGGGACATCTTCCACAAGGGCAAGAAGCGAAGCGGTCTGGTGAGCGGCAATGCCCTGCGCCGCCTGGGGGAGCCCGGCGGCGGGCCGGTGGAGGAGGAGGGCCGGAAGCGCTTCTGGCAGAAGAACTTTCTTCTCCGTCTGGGGCAGGGTCAGACCCGGGAGCAGGTTTTACGGGAGTATGTGGAGAACTGCTTCGGGGTGTCCATGTTCCCCCCCTCGGAGACGGCGGCGGCGGAGAAGGCCCTGTGCACCGGCAACCACAAGAACTGCCGCCTCCACTTTACCAAGGGCGTGCTGCCCACGCGGAATGTGAGCAAGGAGACCGCCTGGGAGCGGGACATGTTCCAGCGCCAGCGGGAGAAGAACCGGGAATACTACCAGGCGCGCCTGGTGCAGAACCAGCACATCCTCTCCCAGCTGGCCCAGCAGCTGCAAAACACCATCCTGCTCCAGTCGGACGTCACCGACAGCCGCACCCGGGCGGGGACTCTCCAGCCCCGCCTGGCCTGGCGGGCGGGCGCCCTTCAGGACGGCCGGGTGTTTGTCCAGCGGCAGCAGAGCGAGCTGGGGGACCTGTCGGTGGACATCCTGCTGGACGCCTCCGCCTCCCAGAACCAGCAGCAGGAGAAGCTGTCCACCCAGGCCTATTTGATTGCCGCCGCCCTCACCCGGTGTCAGATCCCGGTGCGGGTGTCCTCCTTCTGCTCGGTGAGCGGCTGCACCGTGATCCGCATTTTCCGGGACTACCAGGAGACTGGAAAGAACGACGCCATCTTCGACTATGTGTCCGCCGGGTGGAACCGGGACGGTCTGGCGCTGCGGGCCATGGACTGGCTCATGGAGCGGGAGCAGAGCGACCACCGGCTCCTCATTCTCCTGTCCGACGCCAACCCCAACGACGACCAGAAGATTCCCAACCCGGGCATGCTCCCCGGGGGCCGGGACTACGGGGGCAAGCTGGGGGTCCAGGACGCCGCCGACGAGGCGGGAAAGCTGCGCAAGCACGGCCTCTCCCCCGTGTGCATCTTCACCGGCAGCGACCGGGAGCTGCCCAACGCCCGGCAGATCTACGGCAAGGAGCTCTTGCGCATCCCCTCCATCGGCTGGTTTGCCGACGCGGTGGGCAAGCTCATTCAGGGCCGCATCCAAGCCATGTAGAAACAAAAAACAGCTTGACGGACCAACTGTCCGCCAAGCTGTTTTGTTATGTCTCCGCCTCTGCCGTCCGGACCTCCAGAGCCTGCCCCTCCTCCAGGAGGGGGGTGAGCAGCCCGGTCACCGCCGCCTCCGCCTGGTCCTGGGCCTGGGTGAGAAGGCCGGCCTGAAGGGCCTTCTCCTCCATCACGCCCTGCTGATCGGCCTGAAAGCCGTTGTAGTCCTCAATGGTGATGGGGTTGAAGATGCTGCGGGTCTCGTCGAAGACCTCCAGGCTGTCCGGGTCGATCTCATGGGAGAGGATCTGGGCTGCGGGGAGGGTGACGGTCACCTGCTCATCGGTCACCTCCACCTGGGCCTGGCTCAGGTCCACCCCGGCGGTGATGACCCCGCTGTAGGACACAATGAACCGGCTGGTGGTGAAGGGGATGCGGATTCCATAGAAGTCGCTGCCCCGCTCAAACTGGCCCATGTTGGTGTAGGCGTACTGGGTGGTGGCCAGCTGGCTGATCTGCTGGAGCTGCTGCTCCACGGTGACGGAGGACAGCTGAGGCGTCTCATCCTGGGTGCGGCCGCCGGTGAAGAAGCCCGCGCCGAAGCACACCGCCGCCAGCGCCACGCCGGCCAGGACCAGGGACACGCCGCTTTTCAGCGAGCGCAGGGGGGAAATTCCGGTATTGTCCGCCATATAAGCGCCTCCTTTTCTCTCGTCTCAGGGCCGGGGAGCCGTCAAAAGACCAGCTGCACCAGCAGCATATAGCACACGGTGCCCCCGGCGATGGACAGCAGCATCTGCCGCTTCCACACATGGAGGGCGATCACCAGGGCGATGGATATGGCCTCGGGCAGGCCGTGGCTGCCGGAGAACAGATCCACCGACCGCAGGCAGTAGACCACCAGCAGGCCGAACACCGCCGCCGGCAGCACCTTGCCCACATATTGGATGTACTTGGGAGTCTCCTTCCCCGCGGGGAAGATCAGGAAGGGGAGAAAGCGGGTAATCATGGTCCCCAGCACCACCATGGCGATGGTGATGATCTGCTGTGTCAGGGTCATGCCAGCGCCCCCTTTCGCTCCAGGGTCCCCCGCAGCAGAGTGAGGACCCCCAGAATGGCCAGCATGGCCGGGATGATGAAGTCGTCCGGCCCAAAGAACACCAGACAGGCCGCCGAGGCGGCCAGCCCCACCAGGGCGCTGGTATGGTCTTTGTCTTTGAGCCACTGCTCCAGGAAGATGACCACGAACATGGCGGTCATCACAAAGTCCAGCCCCTCGGTGTTGAACTGGATGAGCCCCCCGAAGATGCCCCCCAGGGTGGAACCAGAGAACCAGTAGAAGTGGTTGAGCAGGGTGACGAAGAACATGAACCACCCCCGGTCCACATCGGGCGGGATCTGGGCGGTGTAGTTGATGGAGAAGCTCTCGTCGAACATGCCGAAGATTAAGTAGACCTTCTTCCAGCCCAGCCCCCGGAACTTGTCCAGCATGGACAGACCGTAGAACAGGTGCCGGGCGTTGACCATCAGGGTGAGAAACAGGGCCTGAAAAGGGTTGAAGGCCCCCAGCAGCAGGTTCACCGTGATGAATTCCACCGACCCGGCGAAGATGGTAAGGCTCATGAGCATGGGGTAGAGGAAGGAGAAGCCGGACACGTTCATGTAGATGCCGTAGGTCAGGCCCAGGAACCAGAAGCCGGCAAAAATGGGGATGGTATAGGGAAACGCGGCCCGGAGGGCCCGGAGCTGCGTCTCATAGCGGTTCATGGGGGTCATCACCTCATAAGGATAGTTATTCTTCTGCGCCGGGGATTTTACCCTGTGGAGTGGGTTTCGGACCGGGGTTTTGTACGCAGGGGAGTTTCGCCGCCTGCGGGCGGCGAGTGACTTTGCCCACGGCGGCAAAGTCACCAAA